>Ga0194037_1001708_pt1 | contig 15421 bp, 11 predicted proteins | sample JunL306m_MetaG_FD_148653 | JGI IMG/M metagenome (GOLD analysis project Ga0194037, IMG submission 148653) | Anoxic zone freshwater microbial communities from boreal shield lake in IISD Experimental Lakes Area, Ontario, Canada - Jun2016-L304-6m | ecosystem: Environmental > Aquatic > Freshwater >...
GTGTAAGAGCAGTTTACGGCTTCGTTTCGGTTCAAGCAGTTCCATGTGGTTATGCTCGTACGGCGTGATCTGCATGTTTTCAAGCCATATTTCATTATGATGGATTATGGCAAAACTGTCGTTAAGGCTGGCTTTTCCAAGGCGAACTGATTTTACCTCACTTCCGAAAAGCTGAATTCCAGCTACGATGGTATCGAGGATTTCAAATTCATAGCGGGCCTTTCTGTTTTGAATGGCCTGTACGTATTGCTGAATGTGTTGTTTTTTCGCCACCTTGACCTTCAATGATTTTCTGTTTCCAAATATGCTATCGGTATAAGATTTCCTCTGTTGAGAATCAGAAAGGGATCAAGGCTTTTTTTTACCCTTACCATCTCTTGTATACCGCGCTCATGATACATTTCGATGAGATATTCGGCTTTGAGCTTTCCTATTCCGTGCTCTGCTGATAGTGTTCCGCCCAATGCAAGAGCCTTAGCTATAAATTTCCGGTACAGGGCCTTCGCCTGTAAAAACTCCTCTCTGTTTCGGGGAAGGATATTCAAATGTACATGCGCATTGCCTATATGACCGAAAATAATATAGACAAAGCCGTGTTGTTCGCAAGAATCGCAATAAAAATCAAACAGTTCGCGAAATGCTTTTTCAGGTACAGCCATGTCTGTGCTGATTTTGCTTTCGTTTTGCCTGCTCAGCCAGTCGTTGACCAGAAGAGGTAAGGAATGGCGAAACTCGTGCAAACGTGCCTGTTCATCACGGTCAAGTGCTATCCAGGATTCGTCAGTCATGGCATTGCATGACTCCATTTTTTCAAACAGGGTGTCAAGGTCGTTTTCTTCAGTTTCCGATGTGGTTTCGTACTCTAAAAAAACTCCACCTGAACTGTTTGACGGAACTTCCGGATATTTTGCTGATAGAAATGCAATTGAATTTTTATCAAAAAATTCAACTACCCTTGGTTTGATTGCGTTTTTTGGGTCTTTACTCAAGCTGATGAAATTGAAAAGATCATCAAGGGTTTTGAAGTAGATCAGGCAGGAGATGACATTGGTCGGACTCGGAATGAGTATAAGATCAGCTTCAGCGATAACGCCGAGAGTTCCTTCTGAGCCGATAAAGAGGTCGATGAGATCCATTCCTTCCTCAGAATAGTACCCGGCATTATGCTTTGATGTTTCAGGCATAAGGTATTGTGGCCGCTGAAGTTCAATATCTCCGGTAATCGGCAGACTGATGTGGAACATGCCGTTTTTATCGGCGATACAGGTTCCGCGTGAAAGGTCAAGCTGATCGCCTTGTGGCAGAATGACAAGGATTCTTGCGATATACTTTCTTGTAGGGCCGTATTTGAAGGTTCTGGCTCCAGATGAGTTGTTCGCTATGGTGCTTCCTATGAAGCAGAGTTTTTCGGTAGGATCTGGGGGGTAAAACCAGCCGCTTTGCTCGACTTTTTTCTGGACATCATCCAGAAGCGCTCCAGCCTGAACGGTGATATATGCTTGGTCACCGGAGACCTTTACCACGTCACCAATATGGTTAAGCTTCTGCATGGAAATCACGTAGTCGCCCAAGGGGATTCTGCCACCGGTTGTTCCTGTTCCGTTGCCTGCTATGGTGAATCTTAGATGGGTTTTAACTGCATTTGTAAGCAGTTCAGAAAGTTCATCAGTTGTTTCTGGAAAATAAACTCCTGGTGTGTGGCCATTTTTGAGGTTACTGGTATCTTCGAGGAATCCCTGGATAGATGCCTGGTCGTACTTATAAATCATTTTCTTGCGGCTTGCCGCTGGTTTTCTCAATCTTTTCAATTTTTGTTCCTGAGGCAGGTGCTTTAGTATTGTCTGGGGTTTCAGGTACAACAATTGGCAGATCGTTATCTGTGCTATCGGGTTGAGAGGATTTTTTATCAGCGGGCGAAGGCGTCCCCCCTTTTTCTGCAGCTGTTGCCGGCATTTCTTTGCCAAGGAGATAATACTTTATCAGCTGACCGGCAATAGGAGCAGAAATGGATCCGCCGAAACCTGCATTTTCAACGAGCACTGCGAGAGCGATTTTCGGATTTTCTACCGGTGCAAAAGCAATAAACCATGCATGATCTTTCCCATGGGGATTCTGAGCGGTTCCCGTCTTTCCGGCAATGTTGATTCCGGGAACTTTAGCCAGTGTACCTGTGCCTCGTTGTACTACTCCAATCATACCGTCTTTAATCAGGCTGAATGTCGGGGCGGTAATTGGTAACTGTCGTTTTGTATAGGAAAAGGGTATGTATTGATCAGTGTCGGAATCCCTGTATCCGTTGACAATATGAGGTTGGTGAAGGGTTCCGTTATTTGCAATGGCTGCTGCGTATGTTGCAAGCTGAACGGGGGTAGTACCAAGTTCCCCCTGGCCAATGGCAAGGCTGACTAGATATCCTTTTGTCCACTTATCCTTACCATACCGTTTATCATAATATTCGGTTGAGGGAAGCAGGCCGGAGCGTTCACCAGGAAGGTCAATGCCGGTTTTTGCTCCAAACCCGAACATCCTTCCGTATTTTGTCCAGTTTTCAAATCCGACACTGAAAATCAGATTATAAAAATAAACATTCGATGAAACGGTAATGGCATTTCTCATATCAACCCAACCGTGGCCTTTTCCTTCGTTACTGAGAAATCGTCTGTGTCCGTACATGAAGACACCGTTGTCCAATACTTTTTTATCCGGATCGAATTTTTTTTCCTCGAGGGCCGCCATAGCAAGAATCATCTTATAAATAGAGCCTGGAGGATAGACTGCCTGAATTGTTCTGTTAATAAGCGGTTTTTGGGGAGAAGTAATAATATCTTTCCATCCCTTTTTATCGGTAGAACCGTTGAACGTATCGAGCGTATAGTCAGGTGCACTTGCCAGTGCAAGGATTCCCCCTGTTGAAGGGTCTATTGCTACCACTGCTCCGGATTTTCCTGTTTTCTTCAGGAGTTGTTCTGCAAGTTCCTGGAGACCTCCGTCAAGAGACAGATACAGATCGCCTCCTCTTACAGAGGGGATGTCATTATGTCCGTTGTTGTATTTTCCTGCATATTTGCCGAGGGGAGTGACCATTTCAAAACGAGCCCCTTTATCTCCCTTCAGCCATTCTTCGTACTTTTTTTCGAGGCCGCTGAACCCGATTTTGTCATCAGGAGCATAAGTGTCATCGTCCATTTCCTCAAGTTGCTCTTTGGATATGGTCCGTGTATATCCGAAAAGATGGGCGCCGTTAAAGGTATCAGGATATTTACGCTTGTTATCAGTATCAATGAGTACTCCGGGAAGCTGCCAGAGATTTTCGCTTAATCGAGCTATTGCAATAGCGTTCAGATTGCGGCAGACGATTATTCCTGCAAATCTATTGAATTCATACCCTTTACTGATTTTTTCGGCAAGTTCACTTTTATCCATTTGCAGGAGCCATGCGAGGTAATCGGAACTTTCTTGTTTGAATTCAGAGGGAATAACCTTGACCGTATACAAAGGCTGATTGTCGACAAGAACCATCCCGTTTTTGTCAATCATTCGTCCTCTTGGCGGCTGTGACCAAATTCTGCGGATGCTGTTTGAAGCTGCAAAAGATCCGAGTTCCTGGTAATTGATGACTTGCAGATAAAAAAGCCTGCCGAACAGAACGGAAAACACAGCAATTACAAAAATCGATACAAGCAATATGCTTCGCTGAATGTTATCCATCGATCAGTCTGCAAGTGATTGTCTTAGAAAAAAACGGGTAATGATAACGGCTAGTAAGAGGGTGAATAAAGATTCAAGGACTCCAGAGACAAATATTCGGTAAATCGGAGGGAGACCGAGAGGGTTGTATCCTATGGCAAAGACGACATTACCTAAAAATCCCGCCATTGCAACAGCTCCATAGAGGCGCTTTGTTTTTTGTTTTGCTGTTGCATGACAGTCTTCGGGAATATTGAAATACCCTGCGATAAAACCCTCACATGTTCGGGTAAGCATATTCAAGCCTAAGTTTCCTGAAAGGATTCCTGCAAGGATTCCTGCGGCAAAGCCGAAACTGGTACTTGCTTTCTGATTGAGGTTTATTGCAGCAAATGCGAGAAATATGGTAACCAGATCGGGTGACACCTGAAAAAGAGTTAAACGGGATAAACCGAACTCCTGTATCAGTACAACTATGAATAGTCCGACTATAAAATTAGAAATATGTTTTGGCACAAGTCAGTTTCTGAAATTAACAAGACATTCAATTTGAGAGCGTATTGCCCATCAGTTCGATTTTTTCAGGCTCGACTTTCAGCGGTGCGATCAGTACCTGAGTCAAGGAAGAAAAATCAACGGCAAGTCGGACTTCTACCGTATAGAAAAGTTTATCGGGTTTTAAACTGACCACTTTGCCGACAGGTATACCCCGGATCGAAAATGTACTGAAGTCAGAGGTGAGTATCTGCTCATTCGGTTTGAGGCCGCTGCTTATGGGGATGTGTTCAACCTGAGCAATAAATTCTTTGCCGCCGCTCCAGTTGAGTACTCCCATGCTGTTGCTTTTGTCGGATACAACGACGACTTTAAAATCAGTGTTGATTACAGGCATGACCTTTGCATAATGCTCGGAGACCATACTCACTCTTCCTACCAACCCTTCCGGTGTTAGAACCGTCATGTCTTTTTTTATACCGTCTTTCCGTCCTCGGTTGATCAGCAGCATGTTTTCACGATCACTGAATTTGCGGTTTACAACCCTAGCCATTATGAACTTTGAGGCGTTTAACGTCGTGTCTGCCAGTAATTTTTGACGAGTTCGGTCATCCAGTGTTGCATTTTCCATTTTCAACACTTTGGAAAGAAGCTCAGTGTTTATCCGCAATAGTTGATCGTTTTCTTTCTTCAGACTGAATATGTGGCTGAAGCTCATAATTTTATCGCCGATGAATGCATTGAACTCCAGACCTCCGTTTCTCAGCATCGAAAGCATCTGCTCATCCTTAAAATGCATAAAGAGAGCAGCGATACTGCAATAGGCTATGAACAGCAGATAGCTATTGTACTTGATAAAAAGGGTGAAAAACTTCGGCACGTTTCGGGTTCCTGTTTTATATCAGGTGAACTGCAGGTTTCAGCCATGAAAATAGAGTCACGATACTGAATCGCTTACGGTGTCACTTTTATAAGGTTGTTTCTGCTTGTTTACTCCGTCATCGGACTGGGCTTAATGCGCACTGCTTTCTGCGTCAGATCAATCTCACCCGATTTGCCCGACACATATTTTTTGTTACATTTTCTTCAATAATTGCGAGGCAAGTACGGTCAATACGTCAAGAGAAAATACATGACAAAGAATATAAATATAACAGATAAATTTATTGTTGTTGGTGATCGAGTATTAATCAAACCAAAATCTCTTGACGAGAGAACAAAATCAGGTATTTATCTTCCTCCAGGGGTTCAGGAAAAAGAAAAAATCCAAACAGGCTATGTGATAAAAACCGGGCCAGGCTATCCAATAGGTCCTCCTCCGGAATCAGACGAGCCATGGAAAGAACGAGTTACTACTGCGCAGTACATTCCATTGCAGGCTAAAGTAGGTGATATGGCAATTTTTATCCAGAACAGTTCCTATGAGATTGAGTATGAAGAGGAGCGATACATTATTGTTCCGAATTCAGCTATACTGCTTCTGATAAGGGAGGATGACGACCTTGACTACTATTTGAAGTAAATTTGCTTTTCTAATTTGTGAAAGGTCGTTCTTATTTGCAGAGTTGCTTTTCATCTTATTTCCCCCGAAGCCGTGCACCTTTGTTTGCAACCGATTTTAATCAAACTATGACCAGAAATATTGTTTCAAAACGTGCAGGTTCCGGCAGGTATTCGCATGAAGAGCTTTTTGAGCGAATCAATGCGCTTAAAAAAGAGATGAATGCCCTTATTCTTGCTCACTACTATACCGTTCCTGAAATACAGCAAGTAGCCGATATTGTTGGAGACAGTCTGGCACTTGCCAGAGCTGCTGAGAAAAATGATGCTGATGTGATTGTGTTTGCCGGGGTTTATTTTATGGCGGAAACGGCAAAGATTCTTAACCCCGAAAAACAGGTGCTGATGCCTGATGCCTTTGCAGGGTGTCCTCTTGCTGACAGTTGCCCTGCTGATGATTTCAGGAAATTCAAAGAAGAGTATCCTGGAGCCATCGTTATTACCTATATCAATTCGACAGCTGAGATTAAAGCTCTTTCCGACATTACGTGTACCTCATCCAATGTCGAACATATAATCCGTCAGATTCCAGAGGAACAGCAGATTATTTTTGGTCCTGACAGAAACCTTGGTGGCTATATATCCCGAAAACTCGGTCGGAAGATGATTCTCTGGCAGGGGTATTGTTATGTACATGATGCTTTTTCGGAGCCATATATTCTCAAGGCCTGTCGTGAACATCCTGATGCTGAGCTTATAGCCCATCCCGAATGCCGGGAGGAGGTACTCAGTCATGCCGCGTTTATTGGTTCAACAAAAGCGTTACTGGATTATTCTGTTTCCAGTTCGGTAGAAAAGTTTATTGTGGCGACAGAACCGGGCATTCTCTATGAAATGCAGAAGCGTTCTCCCCGAAAAATTTTTATTCCTGCACCTAAGGATCCCGAAACTCCTTACAGTGTTTGCACGCAGATGAAGCAGAATACCCTTGAAAAGCTCTATGAGTGCATGTTGAACCGTAAGCCTGAGATTGTAATTGATGAAACACTTCGTCTTGCATCGTTGGGCTCTATCAGAAAAATGCTTGAAATGACTCCGGTATGAGCGTTTTAAAGAATGTTTCGTCATTTGGTTTCTTTCAAAGTACCTGCACTCGATTTCCAATCACTAACAAAAAAGAGGCTCTCATGCGTACTCTTTCAAGAAGCAGTGCTTCTCTTTCGATGGTTTTATTCTTTATGCTGACGACCTCTCAGGCTTACGCCTGGCACGATAAAACCCATTTGTCAATTGCTGAGGCGGCAGGCTTTGCTCTCTGGTATAGTGCGGCAGCGCCTGACGTCGCAAAGTCGAAGAGCGAATTCCGGTCGATTGAAGAAAAAAACCACTATTTCAACAACAGTGCACATAAAGAGGTTGATGAAGCTATGGTGCTTGAGCAGGCAGCTCGCTACAATAAACCCGGAGATGTGGAGGGACACCTCTATGGGGCTATTATAGGTGCTGTGAGAGCTTATAAGGCTGATAGTGCTTCCGGGAAATATGCTGAATATCCGCTGGTTTTTTGTGCTCATTACATTGGCGATCTTTCCATGCCTCTGCATAATACTGAGTATGACGATTTCAACAAAACACGTCACACTGTCAATGATGGAATAATTGAAAGTAGTGTCAGAAACAACATCGGCTATATTCAGCGAAATATGAAGGAAATCGCTATTCAGAATGAATCCGATCTTGCCCGTGAAATTGCAAAAGTTGCAAATACAGCTCGTACGTTGGGAGCGAAAATACGAGAGGAGAACAGGAATATGACCCAGGATGAGGTATATACACAGATTACCCAGAGTTCCTCTCTGTTTAAAGCTGTGCTGGTGTTTGTCGGCAAAAAGCCGTGCTGATGGTTGCTTTATTGCTGTAGGGAACAAGAGTATCCCTTGGTCAAAGTATTATTATTAATTGTATATGGCAGATTCTGAACATCTTAAGCTTATTAAGGAGGGCGTTGCCACATGGAACCAATGGCGCCAGGAGCATGCTGCTAACCGTCCTGATTTGCAGGACGCATCTCTTGTTGCTCTCGATCTGAGGGGCGCAAACTTTGCTGAAGCGAATCTCAGTGGTGCAAACCTTTCAAAAGCAAATCTTGTAGGTGCGAATTTCGCAGAAGCTGATTTACGAGGAGCGGACTTGCGTGGCGCAGACCTTAGTAGAGCAAATCTCAGTGGGGTAAATTTCAGTAAAAGTACAATCGATATTTTTACAGCCTATCGCGACGTTCAAGGCTGCGATATTGGCGTCAACGGTATTTACTCGCCTCTTACTGATTCCGCTGCTCTTTTGAGGATTGATCCACCGGGGAATTCCATGCAGGGTGCTAACGCTGATGCTGTTATCGAAAGTTTGAAGCAGGCCCGCAAGCTCCACACTTTTTCTCTTCTGCTTGCTGGTATTGCCATGCTGTTTATTGTCATTAAACCGAAAACTATCACGCTGCCTTACCTTGCAGGATCGTTCAAGTTTGATGATTTTAGCTACTCTTTTCTTGCAACTATTCTCTCGACAGTGCTTTTGAGCCAGGTTTCTTCCTTCATTGATTCAGCACTTCAGGGAGCTCATTATCTCAATGATCGCAGGGCAGCGATGCTTGTAGGTCATTTTCCATGGCTCCTTTCAAAATATGAAAGCGAACCGGCTAATCGTCGGCAATCAAAGATCATGCGTTTCTTTCTAGTTTTTCATCCGGTCATCTACATCTATTTCTTTATGAAATGGGATCTGTTTTTCACCGGGGACTGGCAAGGACTCATACAGCATTATCAGGAAATGCCGGTCATTTTCGGAGAGTATCTGCTTCCAGTATTATATGTTATTCTGATAAAGCTCTGTATTCATGTTTTCAGGCTTTCAGAAGGATTTCAGAAACCGATACTGTTCGACACGGAAACTGAACGTGGTCGTCGCAGTGATATGGAGCGATTAGCTGAAGCCGTTGAAAAACAAGCATCGCGAACGGCAGAGCTTTTCGAACTTGTACGCAAAAAGGAAGGATAACGCGTATTTTTCAGCATTCTCCATAACCATCTATAGTATTTTATGGAAGTAAACCTTCCTTTGAGGATTATTGGTGTTGGCCGTTATCTTCCCTCTCGCATTGTTACCAGTTCCGAACTTGAAACGATATGCCAACTTCCATCGGGCTGGGTGGAGCAGCACAACGGAGTACGTGAACGTCGCTGGGTTTCCGGTGAGACATCATCATTCATGGCCGCTGAGGCTGCGCGTGAGGCGCTCGAAGAGGCAGGACTTGAGGCGAGTGACCTTCATCTTATCATCAATGCCTCAGGTACAGGTGAACAGGCTATTCCGGATACAGGCGCATTGATTCAACGGCAGCTTGGTCTTGGAGGATCGGGTATTCCGGCCATGACTGTGCATAATACCTGCCTGAGCTTTATTACCGCTATGGATGTGGCCGCAAACTATCTCAATTCTGGACGATACAGGAATATTCTGATTGTCAGCTCGGATATTTCTTCGTGCGGTATTAACCCGAAGGAGCCTGAGTCGGCTTCGCTGGTTGGGGATGCCGCCGCAGCTGTAGTTGTTACGCGTTCTTGCGAGGGTGAGAGTTCCCGTATTCACCATGCTCATCTCAAGACCTATAGTGATGGCGCCTATCTTACGTCTATCATGGGCGGTGGCTCTGCCCGACATCCTGCCAAAACGGGCCATAACCCTGATGATGATCTTTTCCATATGGATGGGTTCGCCGTTCTGCGTATGGTGCGTGGTATTGATGAACTTTTTCTTGAAGAACTTTATTCCGGGCTCTCAAAAAGTCTTCTCGATATTGATCTTGTTGTTCCACATCAGGCCAGCAAGATTGGTTTGCTTATGCTAAGGCGTTTCGGCTGGCAGGAAGCAAGTGTTATGCAGACGCTTCAATGGCTTGGAAATTGTGTTGCAGCTTCAATTCCTGCAACCCTGTACCAGGCTGTCAGGGATAAGAGGCTTGTGCGGGGACAAAAGGTACTGATTGTCGGCACTGGAGCAGGTCTTTCGATAGGTGGGCTGGTTATGACTTACTGATAACGCTAAGGCTAAGCCTCGATGAAGCTTTTATTTTTCAGTTTTCAGTTTAATTGCCTTGTTAATTTATACGTTTTTATTGAAAATTATTTACGTAAAAACCGTAAACAATTAAGAAATGAGCGTATGGCGCTTCATCCATAGCCAACTTTTTCGATTAATGTTATATTAAACTTTACATGAAAAATTGAAGCTAGCCAGAGCTTTTTTTTACTGTTTATCTTATTTAAGTCAATAAATTATAATGCTTTATATTTTATATATCAATTCTGACCCCGGAGAGTTTATATGAAAATTGCTCGTTTGTTCACCAGTTCAGGTGAAAATGTTTATGACCGCTTCGAATACACGACAAGGACCTCGATGCTTCGTAATACTGATGGTTCGAAGGTCTTTGAAATGACAGATATCGAGGTGCCGAACCATTGGTCGCAGGTTGCTGCCGATATTCTTGCACAGAAGTATTTCCGTAAGACAGGTATTCCTCAGCGTGACGAGAATGGTAATGTTTTGAATGATCAACATGGCAATCCAGTGATCGGAAGCGAACACTCAATTAAAGAGGTTGTTCATCGTATGGCTGGTTGCTGGAAAGAGTGGGGTGAGAAAAACCGTTATTTTGATACGCCGGATGATGCTCAGGCTTTTTACGATGAGGTGGCGTTTATGATTCTGAAGCAGATGGGTGCTCCCAACTCACCGCAGTGGTTCAATACGGGTTTGAATTTTGCCTATGGCACTACCGGCCCGGCTCAGGGTCATTTTTATGTTGACCAGGAAAGCGGGGAGGTCAGAGAGTCGGAGGATGCTTATGGCAGACCACAGGCTCATGCCTGTTTTATCCAGTCGGTCAGTGATGATCTTGTTAATGAGGGTGGCATTTTTGATCTGGCAATCCGGGAAGCCAGGGTTTTTAAGTTTGGCAGCGGTTCTGGTACGAATTATTCCAACCTTCGTTCAGGCGGAGAAAAGTTAAGTGGCGGTGGTAGTTCTTCGGGTCTGATGAGTTTTTTGAAGATTTTCGATTCAGCGGCGGGTGCTATCAAATCCGGCGGGACAACACGTCGAGCGGCAAAAATGGTGATCGTTGATATCGACCATCCGGATGTGGAAAAGTTTATTGAGTGGAAAGCGAAGGAAGAGGATAAAGTGGCTTCGCTGGTTGCAGGTTCGAGAATCTGTTCCCGCTTCCTTCAAGCCATTGTTGAAGAAGCGGTTGCAAACGGTGTTGATCGCAAGGCGAACCCAAGGCTTCAGAAGCTGATACAGAATGCGCTCAGCAGGGCGGTGCCGATGAGCTATATCGTCAGAGTCCTTGCTTTGGTTGAACAGGGTTACACAACGCTTGATTTTGAGGAGTATAACTCGAATTATGAGTCGGAGGCTTACCATACTGTTGGAGGTCAGAATTCCAACAATACCGTCCGAGTGACCAACGAGTTCATGAAAGCGGTTGAAAACGACGATATCTGGCAGCTCCGCGAACGAACAACAGGCAAGATAGCACGGGCAGTAAAAGCACGTGACTTGTGGGAAAAAATCCTGCTCAGCGCTTGGAAATGTGCTGATCCCGGCCTGCAGTTTGATACCACTATCAATGAATGGCATACCTGCCCGGAGAGTGGGCGCATCAATGCAAGCAATCCGTGTTCTGAATACATGTTCCTTGACGATACGGCATGTAATCTGGCAAGTCTTAACCTGATTCATTTTGTCGATGAGGAGTCTGGCAGAATTAAAGTCAGGGAACTGCAGCATGCATCGCATCTATGGACAATTGTGCTGGAAATTTCAGTTTTGATGGCCCATTTCCCTTCAAGGGACATTGCGCGTTTGAGCTACGAGTTCAGGACGCTCGGTCTCGGGTTTGCAAATATGGGTACAGTCTTGATGGTGCTTGGTATTCCGTACGATTCGCCTAAAGCACTTGCCATAGCAGGTGCCATAGCAGCAGTAATGACCGGGCAGGCCTATTTGACTTCGGCTGAAATGGCTCAAGATCTCGGGACGTTTGCGGGTTACAGCGCCAATGCCAAGGATATGCTTCGAGTTATCCGCAACCACCGCAGGGCTGCACGGAATATGTCTGAAGAGGAGTACGAAGGGCTTTCGGTTAAACCGCGTGGTATTGATTCAGAGTACTGCTCTAAAGAGCTTTTTGAAACTGCAGGCAAGGTTTGGGATGAGGCGCTGCAGAAGGGAAAGAAATACGGATACCGCAATGCTCAGGTCAGTGTGATTGCACCTACAGGAACTATCGGGTTGGTTATGGATTGCGATACTACCGGTATTGAACCGGAGTTTGCTATCGTTAAATTCAAAAAACTTGCAGGTGGAGGCTATTTCAAAATTGTCAACCAGTCTGTGCATAAAGCCCTTGAACGGCTTGGTTACACCAATGCCCAGATTGACGATATCGAACACTACTGCAAAGGGTACGGTACCCTTGCTGGATCTCCCTCAATCAATCGCCAATGGCTGAAAAGCCGGGGTTTTACCGACGACAAGATCGAAGTTGTGGAGTCACAGCTTGAAACAGTTTTTGATATTCGCTTTGCCTTCAATAAATGGATTCTCGGCGAGGATTTTTCTGCAGCTCTCGGATTCACTGATGATCAGCTTAGTGATCCCGATTTTGACATGCTTCAGGCTCTTGGCGCTTCCTTGGAGGATACTGAAGCAGCTAATGATTATGTATGTGGTACTATGACTATTGAGGGGGCTCCTCATCTGAAGCTTGAACATCTGCCGGTATTTGATTGTGCCAGCAAGTGCGGCAAAAAAGGAGTTCGCTATATCAAGCATATGGCACACATCCGTATGATGTCGGCAGTTCAACCGTTTATATCAGGCGCGATTTCCAAAACGGTCAATATGCCTGGTACTGCAACTACTGTTGAAATCGGAGAGGTATATCAGTCGGCCTGGCAGCATATGGTTAAAGCCGTCACCGTCTATCGTGATGGATCGAAACTCTCCCAGCCTCTCAATATATCGAGCTATCAGGATCTCGACGAGGTCATTATGCTTGGGACTGAAGAGACTCTTGATGAAACCAAGGGGCCGAGAGAGGTTCAGGAGAGGATTGTCGAGAGGGTTTATCACCGTTCTGAACGCAGACACCTTCCGAAACGCAGAAAAGGGTATATCCGTGAAGCGCATGTTGGCGGGCACAAGGTTTTTCTCAGAACAGGGGAGTATGAAGACGGTTCTTTAGGAGAGGTTTTTATTGATATGTATAAAGAGGGCGCTTCCTTCAAAGGGCTTTTGAACTGTTTTGCCGTGCTTGCTTCCAAAGCACTGCAATACGGTATGCCTCTTGAAGAGCTTGTAGACAGCTTCACCTTTACCCGTTTTGAGCCTGCAGGTGCGGTGCAGGGGCATAACGCTATAAAAAATTCCACTTCTATTCTCGATTACGTGTTCCGCTCAATTGGATACGACTATTTAGGCCGCAAGGATTTTGTGCATGTCAAAGCGGTTGACGAACTGGTGGATGGTGATATCGAAGGGAAGCAGAAGAGTAACGGTGCTGCAGATCATACCCATGTTGTTGAGCCGGCACTAATAGTTCATGCGGAATCGGTGCACGCTTCAGCCCGCCAAACTCAGGCCTATCAGGCTAAAGTTCAGGGGTATACCGGTGAACAGTGTGAGAACTGTGGTTCCATGCGTGTTAAGCAGAATGGTACCTGCAAGGTTTGCGAAGATTGCGGAATGACAACCGGCTGCTCCTAAAGGGCTGTTGGATCTTGGATTTTGAGACAAGGTATCTGTCGATAAGACAGTTGGTCTCTTTAATGTTTGATTTACCAGTGAAGGAAGAAGGCTATAGTTGTAAAGTTCGATGCATGAGTCACGCTTGGATATAATCGCGGTTTTTTTGAGTTGGTCAAAGTTGTCCCAGAGCTTTGACCAAACACTCAAACCCAATCTTTTCCTGTTCTAGCCGGATTTTATGGCCCCACTCATTCTGGCCTAACTGATCGTAAAGAATGCTCTCTTCGGTGGTCAGCCGTGTGAGTACTCCTGTTTCAGGGGATGGTTCCACACCCCAAAGCGTTCGATGCTCCAGAAATGTCTGCTGATCCATCAGAAATGAAGCAGCTCGCGGAAAGAATCCGCGCAACTGGTTGAGGATGGCGAATCCATGGGTATCGATATCTCCCCAGTAATAGATGTTCCGATCACGCAACCATTCAACTGTGGCGAGGTTCTCAAAACCATAGCCGGCTCCGAAAATCACCATTGCATGAGGAACCTGGGGGAAGGCCAGAAAGTTGATTTCGTTTTCGGTGATGAACACCTTGGTTGCCGGGATGTTCAGTTTGGTAAAAGTTGCCTGTGTCAACGTGATATCCTGATCGGTTTCCGTTGGCAGCAGTACCATTTTTGGGTCAAGGATTCGAATGCGCACACGCAGTGGTTTATCCCTAAAGCCATAGCGGCGGCAGAAGCCTCCAGCTCCTGTGATCGCTCCATCAATCCCCTCCGGAGGAAGTGCGAGATCGAACAGCTCCGCAAGCACTCCACGGTTTCCTTCAATAAATTTGCTGTGTATCCCAGGGAGGTCGATCTGCCGGAGATAGATGCCGGGCCTGGGATGTTTCAGCAGCCAGGCGACGATTTCCAGAAAGCGGGGCCACTCTTCGGCCAACTCCAGTAGGCGCAGAGGTCGTTTTACCAGCCAAGGAAGAAGAGTTGGCTGATGCTTGCGGGTTAGAGTGGCAAGAGCTGCAAACTGTTCGGCTGCAAGCCGTTTGCCAATAAAACCAAGAGCATCATCAAGTGAATCGATCCAGATTTCCGCTGGAATTTCATTGGGCCCAAGAATGCGATGATTGATGTTTCGCCATTCAATCCTGTACTGTTTTGCTGCGCCTGAAAGTCGAGCGATCCAGTCACGTACTTTTGGAAAAGAATCGCTTAATTCCCTCGAATCCGGGCCTTTCAGCGTCAAACGCCTGGGAAAAATTTTTTCACCGCCAATCAACGTTGAGAGCAGGATACCGCGATCCCAGAGTTTCTGAACCTGTGCCTTGAGTTCTGCAGGGGTTGTCCAGCTCATTCAAGCACCTTCTCTTTTTCTTCGCGATACTCTTCGATGGTGAGGTTGCGTAACACCGAGCAGCGCCCCTCCTGATTGTGAACAAACCCGACACTGGAGACATATGGCTCTATAATGTGGATTTTTTGCAATTGTGTAACGATCAGTAGTTGCAGGTTGAGTTGGGCAAAAAGTTGCAGGCCGTACTGGGCCGATTCATCGGAACCGCGTCCGAAGGCCTCGTCGATGACGACGAAGCGGAAAGAGCGTGAGCGCACTGCGCCCCATTCCAGGCCGAATTGATAGGCCAGGCTGGCGGCAAGTACAGTATAGGCGAGCTTTTCCTTCTGTCCTCCTGATTTACCCCCTGAATCGGCGTAATGCTCATGTTCGCTGTTGTCTTCACGCCACCTTTCGCTGGCAGCAAACACAAACCAGTTACGCACATCAGTGACTTTAGCACTCCATCGCCGATCCAGGTCAGCGTGTTCTTCACGGCCACGGAATCGATCGATGATTCGCCGAACCTGGAGGAATTTGGCTTCGGAATACTGCGCGTCATCCGAGCCAGTAAGACTTCCCTCGGTGCAGGCTCGAAGC
>Ga0194037_1001709_pt1 | contig 15420 bp, 14 predicted proteins | sample JunL306m_MetaG_FD_148653 | JGI IMG/M metagenome (GOLD analysis project Ga0194037, IMG submission 148653) | Anoxic zone freshwater microbial communities from boreal shield lake in IISD Experimental Lakes Area, Ontario, Canada - Jun2016-L304-6m | ecosystem: Environmental > Aquatic > Freshwater >...
GAAGAAAATCTAAAATCCTAAATCTTAAATTCCAAACTTTAGATGCGCTACTTTTTCCTAGCATACGCCCTGATTGCGCTGCTCGTCGTCGGAGTCTTCGGATTGCGCGGCCAGAAGTTCAACAAACCGCCATTCCGGATCTTCCCGGACATGGACGAGCAGGACAAGCTCCGCGCCCAGCAGCCGGATGCGTTTTTCGCCGACGGGCATGGCGGCCGGCTGCCGGTTGCCGGGACCCAGCCGCGCGGTCTGAATCCTGACGGGGCGAAAGCTATCGGTGGCATCCCCGAATATGAGTTCGGCGGCCAAACCAGCTACTATTACACCGGCCGGATCGGCGATTACTACGGCATCGGCATGCCCGAGGAATTGCAACTCAGCGCCGGCAACGCGCCTGAGTTGATCGGCCGCGGCAAGGAGCGCTTCACCGTCCATTGCGCGGTCTGCCACGGCGCGTCGGGCGACGGCCAGGGGATCACCTCGGCCTACGGCGTGCCGGTCAACACCAACCCCAACGCCAAACTCAACTCGCTGACCCCCGCGCTCTATCCGGACGGGCGCATGTTCAACACCATCACCAACGGCATGGCCCGCATGAGCGGTTATGGGACAACCATTCCGGTGCGCGACCGCTGGGCCATCATCAGCTACGTCCGCACCCTGCAAGCCGCCAAACAATCGCCAACTCCGGCACGCTAACCCCTTTCTGAATTCCATCGAAATGGCTCACCACCACGTCACTTCCGCCGACATCGCCATCCACGGCGATCACCTGGATCCCTCCAAAGTCTCCAGGGTGAAAAGCATCGCCATGGTTGTGGCCCTCCTTGGCACCGTCGTCAGCCTGTATTTGCTGTTCTTCGCGCCGGAGAAAATCCGCGGCTGCTTCGCCTACTCATGGCTGTTCGCCTTCTATTTTTTCCTGACGCTCTCGATCGGCGGGTGTTTCTGGACGCTGCTGCACAACGTGTCCAACTCCGGCTGGGGCACCTCGGTGCGCCGGACTTTCGAGAACCTCGGCTCGACCTATCCGTGGATGTTCCTGTTCGGCCTGCCGCTGCTCTGCCCCAAGGTCCAGCACTTCCTTTACGAGTGGATGAACGTCCACCGCGCCGCGCCGGGCAACGTCAAGGACTACCTCCACCACGCCGACCACCTGCTCTATAACAAGTATTGGTTCATGAATCTGCCGTTCTGGTATGGCCGGGTGATCTTCTGGGGCCTGGGGCTGAGCCTGGTCATCACCGGCCTGCGCAAGCTGTCGGTGGCGCAGGACACCGACCCGAATCCGGGCACGGCGCGGCTGTTCAAGGCGCGCTTCCACTCGACCTACACGCTCATCATCTTCGCCCTGACGATCACCTTCACCGGTTTTGATTTCATGATGGGGCTGGACTACAAGTGGTTTTCGACGATGTGGGGTGTCTATCTGTTTGCCGGTTCCGCGCTCAACTCGATGGCGGTCATCATCCTGGTGTGCGCGTGGCTCAAGAGCCAGGGCCATCTCAAGCACGTCACGTCCGGCGAGCACTTCCACATCATGGGCAAGCTGCTGCTGGCGTTCACGATTTTCTGGGCCTACATCTCGTTCTCACAGTTTTTCCTGATCTGGTATGCCGACATCACCGAGGAGACCTCGTATTTCCTGATCCGCAACACCGGCGGCTGGAACACCGCCATGATCACCCTGGTGTTCGGCCACTTCGTCGTGCCGTTCGTGATCCTGCTCCAGGCCTGGCTCAAGAAGAACCCCAAGGCGCTCGCGCTGGTGGCAGGCTACACGCTGTGCATGCACGCGCTCGACCACTATCTGATCAGCATCCCCGAGCGCGGCATCTCGCTGGGCCACATCAACCCGGCGGTGTTCGGCGACATCCAGGTGACCATCCCCGGCGCGTTCTGGGGCGACATCTTCGCCTTTGTCACCGTTGGCGCGGGCTTCGTGTTCTTCCTGCTGCGCGCCATCGGCCAGCACTCGCTCTATCCCAACCGCGACCCGCGCATCCTCGAGTCTGCCAACCTTTCCAACTAACAATTTTCACGCCCCGCCCATGGACCCCACCCGCGACAATCCGATCATCCGTTTCGCCACGTTCTGGTGGGGGCTGGCCACCTGCCTGGCGTTCGCACTGCTGTTGGCCGTGATCGGGTGGTTCAACCGCGCCACCCCCGAATCCCTGGAAGACGTCGCGGCCAAGGTCCGCTACGAAACCAAAGCCCGCATCGCCCAGGCCCAGGCCGCCAGCCTCGCGCCCGCCGCAATCGACGCCGCCATCCCGGGCGTCGCCCACCAACTCGTCGCCGCCAAGCCGGCCGCCGTGGAGAAACCCGAGCAGGTCGTGCCTGGCACGCCCACCGCGGCCAAGCTCGCGGCCAAGCCGGCCGCGGCCCCGGTTGCCGCGCCCGCGCCGACCAAGCCCTGAACCCCGTCATTTTCCCAACCAAACCGATGTCTTCCGCCATCCCCACCCTCTCTGATCAGGACGTGCAGCTGCGCGCGGGCATTGACCGCTCGCTGCGCCATCCGGTGATGTTTTTTCTAACAAGCGGGGCGGCGTGGCTCGCGTTCGCGCTGGTGCTGGGCGTGCTCGCCTCGGCCAAAGTCCACAACCCCGACCTGCTGGGAAGCTGCGGATTGCTCAGTTATGGCCGGGTGTTCCCCGCCCACCTCAACGCGCTGGTCTACGGCTGGGGGATGCAGGCCGCCTTCGCGGTGATCCTGTGGCTGATGGCGCGGCTGTCGGGCAAGGAATGCACCTCGGCGGGGACGATTCTAACCGCAGGGCACGTTTGGAACCTGGGCGTGGCGCTGGGAGTGGTGGGCATCCTGACGGGCAACGGCACCGGCATGCCGTGGATGGAGTTTCCGGCGTATGCGTGGCCAGTGCTGCTGGCCAGTTACTTCACCATCGTCATCGGGGCGTTCATCCAGTTCCGGGTCCGCCCGGAGGGGCGGGTGGACATCGCGCAGTGGTATCTGCTAGCCGCGCTGATCTGGTTCCCGTGGGTATTCATCACCGCCAACACCCTGCTGCACTGCCTGTCGGGAAACCCGGTAATGGCCGCCGCCATCAACGCCTGGTATAAGTCCGCGCTGGTGTTCCTGTTCTTCACCCCGGTGGCGTTAGGCGCCGCCTATGCGCTGGTGGCCAAGGTGACCGGTCGGCCGGTGGCCAGCGATGCGCTGGCCAAGCTGGGGTTCTGGTCGCTGGCAATCATCGCGCCCTGGGCCGGGATGCAACGCCTCGCCGGTGCGCCGGTGCCCTATTTCCTGCCGTATGTCGGAGCCGCGGCGACGGTGTTGTTGTTCATTCCGGTGTGCGCGGCCGCGACCAACCTGCTGCGCACGGTGTGGGCGTGCCGCGCGACCTGCCTGGCCAGCCCCGCGCTGCGGTTTGTGACCGCCGGCATCCTCGCGCTGGTGCTGCTGGCCGGCGCGGCGGTCGTGCTCAACCTGCCGGATTCGACCCTGCCGCTCACGCAGTTTGCGTTGTCGGGTTATGGCGTCGACATGCTGGCGGTCTACGGGTTTTTCAGCCTGGTGATGTTTGGTGGTGCCTACTACATCGTGCCGCGCGTCACCGGCCGCGAGTGGCTGTCGCGCCGCCTGATCGTGGCCCACTTCCTGTTTTCGGTCTACGGCATGCTCACGATCTTCGGGGTCGCCGTCATCGGCGGACTGGAGCAGGGGCTGAGCCAGGAGGACTGGCAGCAACCGTGGCAGCATGCCGCGGCCAGCGCCCAGCCCTACGCCGTGGCCAACACCTTCGCCTGGTGCCTGATCCTGTTTGCCAACGTCTTCTTCCTGCTGCACCTCACCCTGATGTGGCTGCGCCTGGGCCGCCACAGCGTGCTGCCTCTGCTGTTAGCCAGCGCGCGGGGCTCCGGCGCGCAAGACGCGGCGGCCGCCACCGAACCCTCCCTCACTAACATCTCTCCATGAGCCTCCGCACCTTTATTCTCGGTCTGTGCGCCAGCTTTGGCGCTGCCTGGCTTGCGATCATCGTGATCCCGTTTTTCAAGATGCGCGATCTCGCCCCCGTCGCGCTGGTCCCAGCCACCGACGCGGCCGCCGGTGCCGCCGGGGTGTTTTTTCCGAAGCGCAGCGGCCGGGTCGCGGATGGCGCGCGGGTCTATGCCGAAAACGGCTGTTACCTCTGCCACACCCAGATGGTCCGCCCGACCTACGCCGGCAACGACCTCTATCGGCCAGACTGGGGCGGCCTGAAAGCCGACGCCGACCGCGGCGACACGCGCCGCGAAACCAACGCCTATGATTTCATCGGCGAGAACTTCGCCCAGTTAGGAGTGACGCGCACGGGCCCGGACCTCTCCAACGTCGGCCGCCGCGTGGAGGCACTCGACGCCGCCGGTGAGGATCCCGCGGCCTGGTTGTATGGGCACTTGTTCAACCCGCGTGACAACCCGCAATTGTGGCAGTCGACGTGCCCGCCGCATCCGTTTCTGTTTGAGAGGCGTGAAATCAAGGGCAGCCCGTCGGCCGACGCGCTCAAGGTGGATGCCGGCGCCAACCACGAGTGGGTTCCTGATTCCGATGCCAAGGCGCTGGTGTCCTATCTGCTGTCGCTCAAGAAGGACCAACCGCTGCCTGCCGCGCTGAACTTCGCCCCGAAGAAATCCGAGGGTGCGCCCTGATCTCCCGCTCATCCCAGCCACTTTCCAACATGTCATTGTCCAACCAGCAACCCGATCCCGAGGACGCGCGCGACGCGACCGCCTCCGATGAGCACATGGCGAGCGAATCGGCGGCCTGCGCCCGCGAAAAACCCCCCACCGCGCCCGGCACCGAGCCGATTTCGCTGTGGGTGCTCGCCGCCTGCGGCGTGGTCCTGCTAGTGGCCGGCAGCATCCTGGATCTGGGTGGCGCTGGACGGTTTTTCGACTATCAGGCATTGTTCCGCACCGGCTACGAGCGGACTCCCGCGCCGGGCACCGCCGACCAGGGCCCGCCGCCCAAGGAGGCGCTCGTCGCCTACATGGCCAAGGGCTCCAAAATCTACGCGGCCAAATGCATCGTGTGCCACGGCCCGGAAGCCAAGGGCGACGGCGCGAACTTCCCCTCGCTGGCTGGTTCGAAATGGGCGACCGGAGAAACCCAGCGCTTCGCCATGATCGTCCTCAACGGTCTGCAGGGGCCCACCAGCACCGGCAAGGTGTTCCCCGGCGCGGGCATGCCCAGCCAGGCACCCGGCCTCACCCCCGAGGATCTCGCCGGGGTGATGACCTATGTGAGAAACCACTTCGGCAACAGCACTGGCGACGTCATCACCGTGGCGATGGTCAAGGAAGCCCAGAAAATTTCCGCCGCCCGCGCCAAGACCGGCCAGCAAGTCACCGCCGAGGAACTCACCGCTGACTACGTCAAGCCGCTGCCCGGCCCGACGCTCGACGCGAAAGCCATGGTGGATCCGATCACGCTGGCGGCGGTGCGCGCCCCCAAGCCCTGAGGGGTGTAAAGCCGGGCTTTGCACGCGGGTTGTCCCGTCCTACGTAGCGACTACATGGCCAACTCACCCAAGTCCCCCTCTGGCACTGGCTGTCTCCACAAGCTGCTGGTGTGGAGTTTGGTGACGGGTGGGCTCGTCGTTGCGGTGGCCCTGTCGTTGGTCCCGCAAGCCCAGGATTTGACGGACCTCAGTGGCTACGGGACGGCGGCCGCGGCGGCTCCCGACCGGGATCTGAAGCTGTTGCTGCAACGGGCGGTGGACCACGGGTATTCGGTCACCTTGACGCAAGCCGACCTCAACCACTGGCTGGGTCGCGCGCTGGTGACCAAGCAGGGCGGCCGTTTCTCCGAATCGGTATCGCTCGATCGGGTTTGGGTGCGGCTCGACGATGGCTGCGCCGAGGTGATCATGGCGCGCACCATCCTGGGCCAGCCGTTCACGGTTTCGATGTTCCTGCAAGTCCAGCGGATGGAGGGCCCCAAGGGAGTATTCACCGAAGTGCTGCTGCATGGCGGGCCGTATTCTAACACCACCCTGCCCTTGCCGCCGCGTGGCGGCCGCTTTGGCAAGCTGGTGGTGCCCCAGGGGTTTCTGTTACTGGTGGTGCCCGCCTATGCCCGTCTGGCCGACTTGTTCCGCGATGAGATCCATCTCGGGTTCGAGGAAATGTCGCGCATTCAAATCAAGAAAGGCCGCCTCGTGCTTGATCCCCGCGAATTTTCGGATGGCCAGCCCGGCCGGCCTCAAACCTTCTGAATCAGATATGATCGCACGCCTGCTGGCTATGGGATGGTTGGGAACCGCGCTCGGCCTCGCGGCGGAAATCCCCCGCGCCGTGCAAGTGGTTGCGCCTCCGCCATCAACCGCGCCCGCCGCCCCGGAACGGGTGGTGAGCCGGTCCCAACAATTCCGCGTCACCGGTGGCGACAGCCTGGTGCGCGGCTCGGTCGCTTTGCTGGCGGAAGAAACCAAGGACGAGTTGCTCAAGCTCACCGGTGAAACGGATGCCTGGAAGGTGCCCGTCACGATCGGCTTGTATGGCAAGCAGGGTGATCCGTTGCCCGCGCGGACTGTCAGCATGCGGTTGGTGGTGGTCGAGGGGGTGAGCGAGTTGCAACTCGACGTGCACCTCAGCCATGGCATCGAGCAGGAGCGCTTCAAACGTGCGGCCACCACCGCGCTGCTCTACGAGCGCGCGTTGCACGCGCGTTCCGGCGAGGCCTCCGACCGGCCGTTGGTGGTCCCGCCATGGCTAGCCGACGGCTTGCGGGAAGCCACCGCCTGGCAACTCAACCAGAGTGACCGCCGGCTGTATGAGGCGCTGTTCAAGCATGGCGGCCTGTTCAAAATTGACGAGCTGTTCACGGTGGGCGACACCGCCTTCGAGGACATGGATGCCGCGATGCGCGCCGCCTTTCGGGTCTCGTCGGGGGCGATGGTGATGGCGTTGTTAGAGCAGCCGCAGGGCAAGGAGGCCTTTCGCGCGTTTCTCACCGAGGTCGCCGCCTACGAGGGCGAAATGCCCTCGTTGCTGCGCAAGCATTTTCCCGAGCTCAACCTGTCCGAAACCAGCCTCGCGAAATGGTGGGCGCTGCAATTCGCCAGCAAGGGCGGCCTCAACCTGCTGACCGACACCTTCACCATCCAACAGACCGAAGCCGCGCTGGCCGAGGGCCTGCACCTGCAGTTCCGCACCCCGGAAGGGATCGTCCAACAGAAGCCGCTCGCCGCCTGGCCGGAGCTTGCCGCCCTCAAGGAACCCGAACGCCATGCCGCGGTGCGGCACTCGCAGGACGCGCTGGTCCGGCTCAGTTACCGCTGCTTTCCCTCCTACCGCCGGCTGCTGGCGAGCTATCAGCAAAGCCTCGGCGCGCTCGCCCAGAACAAAACCAAGGACACCGCCCGCCAACTCGCCGAGCTCGACGAGACGCGCGCCACCATGTTGGCCAGGGCCAAGCGCGCGCGCGATTACCTCGACTGGTTCGAAATCACCCGCGCCCGCGAAACCAGCGGGGCCTTTGACGATTACCTCAGGCTCAAGGAGCGCCTCAAGGCCAACCCCCACCACCGCCAGGATGCTCTATCCGAATACCTCGACCGGATGGACCGGCTGTTTTACCGCGAGCCGCAGAGCCACGGCCCGCCCGCCGGGTTGCCGGAGTGAGGTGATCACTGCGCCGCAACGCGGCAAATCGCTCGCGTCACGGGAGGAAGAGACCGCCTGAAGGCGGTACTACATACCTCCCCGAGCCACGTCGGTTCCAGCGTAGGTAGTCCCGCCTTCAGGCGGACTCTGCCCCCCGCCCCTGGCCCGAGGCGCGCTCAACTGTCGAGGGGCACTTCGTCGAAGTCCATTTCGCGGACGCGTTTTTTGTCGCGCAGGAGTTCAACTTGTTTGCGGAGGATTTCGCGCATTTCCATTCCGCCGGCGATGGCCGGAATGACCAGCTTGTGCATCGTGCGGTCGGAGGTTTCGAGCGAGATGGACGCCAGGCCCACCAACCGCATCCACCACACCCGCAGCAACAACGAATCCTTGATGCGATATAGCTCGATTTCATCGACCTGCTGGTTGATGACGCCGCGCGTGATGCGCAGGCGCTCGCTGGTGAGCTCGAAGATTTGGGCCCGGACCACCAGATATTTCCAAACCGCGTAGCCCAGCGGCAGCGGCAGGGCGGCGAAAGCGGGCGGGAAAAAACACCCGCCGATGATGATGCCAGCGCCCAACAGCACGGCGAGGCTGAACGGCCCGAAGTTCAGCCACTGTGACGAGCTGCCTTTCCATAACGTGTTTTCCTCGCTCATGGCGGCGATCCTGGCGTGGTCGGGCCGCCGCCCGCAAGCCGGGAATTGCCGCGCCCCGTGAAAATCCAACTGAAGGCTTGCCGGGGGCGGGAACCGCTACCAAGCTGACTGCCTTGACGGACGAATCAGCTTCTAGCCCGGCTTATGTCACGGAAACCTTGGTGGGTTTCGGCATCCTGCTCGCGACCTTGCTGGTCATGGGGCTGGGCGTGGTGCTGGTGTGGTTTGCGCTGCTGCGTGAAAACCAGGCGTTCTGGACCAACGCCGGCGGCTATCCGATTTGGCTGCGCGATTTGGTGCGCCTGACCTACATGCCGCTGTTCTCCGGGAGTGTGGCCCTGCTCGTCGTCCTGACCATGACCTGCTGCTCGAAAGTCTGCGCCTCGGTCCGGTTTTTCGTCCTGGAAACGTTGATCCTGCTGCTGTGCTGGGGGCTGTTAGCCACCTCCGGCTACATCTCCCTGAGCAACAACATCATGAACCTCATCGAAGGCCGGGACCTGCACTCTCATCAGCATTGAGCGCGCCCCCCGCTAGAGGGCGAGGTTTTGGCGCATCAGGCCAGCTTGGATTTGGTGAAATTTGTGCGCAACCACACCCGTATCAGTGGGGCCGTGGCGCTGAACGCCGACATTTTCCAGGAATGTCCGCCGCGGCGAATGGACGCTGCTCCAATTGCAGGAATTATAACAACAACTGACACAATGACAAAACCCCAATGGTTCATTCCGACTCTGATCGCGATGCTGGCGACGGCCGGCGCGCAGGAGACGAAAGCCGTGCTGCCGACCCCCGCCCAGCAGAAATGGGCGGACGCGGAAGTCGGCGTGCTCATTCACTTTGATTTGCAGGTGTTTGAACCGAGCTACTCGTTCCGCAAGGACTGGAACTATCATCCGGACCCGGCCATTTTCAACCCCCAGGAACTCAACACCGACCAGTGGGTCGAGGCGGCCAAGAGCGCCGGCGCGACCTATGCCGTGCTGGTGGCCAAGCACTGCAGCGGGTTCAGCCTGTGGCCGACCCAGGCGCATGCCTACAGCGTGAAAAACACCCCCTGGCGCAACGGCCAGGGGGACATCGTCAAGGATTTCATCGCCTCGTGCAAACGCTACGGGCTCAAGCCCGGCATCTATGCCAGCACCTCGTGCAATGGATTCCTCAAAGTGGACAATCCGGGCAAGGTGAAATCCGGCAATCCGGAGGAGCAGCAAAAGTATAATGAAGTGGTCAAAACCCAGCTGACCGAGTTGTGGACGAACTACGGCGAGTTGTTTGAGGTGTGGTTTGACGGTGGGGTCCTGCCGGTCGCGCAGGGCGGCTGTGATGTGCTCTCGATGCTCAAACAACACCAGCCGCAGGCGGTGGCATTCCAGGGACCGGCTGAGCACGGCAACAACATCCGCTGGGTGGGCAACGAAGAGGGCGTGGCACCCTACCCGTGCTGGGCGCGGGCGGACTCGATGACGTCGGCGACCGGCATGGTCGAGATCAAGGGACTCAACGGCAGTCCTAACGGCGCGTTCTGGTGCCCGGGCGAGGCGGATTTCCCGCTGCGCGCCAACAAGTCGTTCCAAGGCGGCTGGTTCTGGCACAAGGACCAGGACGACCAGGTGCGCAGCGTGGACGAGTTGACGGCCCGCTATGTCAAGAGCGTGGGCCGCAACACCAACATGTTGTTAGGATTGGTGGTGGATCCGCGGGGTTTGGTCCCGGCGGCGGATGTCAAGCGGCTGGAGGAATTCGGCCAGGAAGTCAGCAAGCGGTTTTCCAAACCGCTCGGGGCGACCGCCGGCACCGGGATGCGGGTGACGCTCGAACTGCCGGCACCGCAAGAAGTGCGGTATGTGGTGGTGCAGGAAGACATCGCCAAGGGCGAACGCGTCTTGGAATACAACCTGTATGGCATGGCCGACGGCCAATGGAAACGACTGAGCCAAGGGTCGTGCATCGGGCACAAGCGGATCGAGGTGATCGAGCCGGCCCGGTTCTCGGCCATCAAGCTGGAGGTCGTCAAGAGCGACGGGACGCCGCAGATCACCAAACTTGCCTGTTACTGAGATCCGAAGTTCCTGCTGGCGTCGGCGGCGGTTTCGGTTCTCAGTCGTGGGCGCACCCCATGTTTGTTATCTCGATCGCCGCGCTGCAGCGCAATGCCGCCATTCTCCGCCAGATCAAGGAGGCGGCCGGGTGTCATGTCGTGCTCGCGCTGAAAGGGTTTGCCTGTTGGAAGGCGTTTGCCTATCTGCGCGAGGATCTCGACGGTTGTTGCGCGTCGGGTTTGTGGGAGGCCATGCTCGCCCGCGACCATTTTCACAAACACGTCATCACCTATTCGCCGGCCTATGACGAGGCGGACATCGCGGCGCTGTGCGAGTTCACCCATCATCTGGATTTCAACTCGCTGTCGCAGTGGTTCCGGTTCCGCGCGCAGGTGATGGCGCACCCGCGGTTCCTGCGCGGCGAGCTCCACTGCGGCCTGCGCGTCAATCCGGAGTGCTCGACCGGCCAGACGCCGATTTACGACCCGTGCGCCGCAGGATCGCGCCTGGGCATCACCGCGGAGCAACTCGCGGGCGCCGACCTAACGGGACTTTCCGGCCTGCATTTCCACACGCTCTGCGAACAGAACGCCGACGACCTGGCCAAGACGCTGGCCGCGGTGGAGGAGAAATTCGGGCATCTGCTGCGTTCGCCGCAATTCACCTATCTCAACATGGGCGGCGGCCACTGGATCACCCAGCCGTTTTACGACCACGACCTGCTCGTCCGCCTGGTGCGGGACGCCCGCGCCAACTACGGCGTCGAGGTGTGGTTGGAACCCGGCGAGGCCATCGCCATCCACTCCGGCGTGCTGCGGGCCACCGTGATGGATGTGTTTGAGTCCGCCGGCCAGCGCCACGCCATCCTCAGCATTTCGGCCACCGCCCACATGCCCGACGTGATGGAAATGCCCTACCGGCCGGAGGTGTTCCTGGTGGATCCGGCACTGCCGGCCGGCACCGCGCGGCCCGCGGTGGTGTTCGCCGGCGAGACCTATCATGCCGCGGGCGATCCCCAATCCCCAACTGCAAAGCCACCATCCGCCGTCACCCACCGCCTCGGCGGCCCGACCTGCCTGGCGGGCGACGTCGCGGGCGACTTCACTTTTCCGCGCGCACTGCGGGCCGGGGATACGTTAGTCTTCGACGACATGGCGCACTACACCATGGTCAAGACCACCACCTTCAATGGCGTCAAACACCCGCCCATCGCACTCCAGCATCTGGACGGGCACCTGGAAATCCTGCGCGAATTCAGCTATGCGGATTTCCGCGACCGACTCGCCTGAACGGCATCCCCGGACCGCGAGTCTCCAGACTCGCCAGCGCAGCGGGAGGTTATGAAGAGCGAGTCTGGAGACTCGCGGTCCAGACTCGCCAGCGCAGCGGGAGGTTATGAAGAGCGAGTCTGGAGACTCGCGGTCCAGACTCGTCAGCGCAGCGGGAGGTTATGAAGAGCGAGTCTGGAGACTCGCGGTCCAGACTCCCTGGCCACACCAGGGTCGAACCAGACGCCTCACATCCCGGGAATCTCCCAGCCCGGGCGATAGCTGCGTTTGACGAACTTGGTGGCATCCGCGGAATTGGTGAAGAGCATTTTGGCGGCGTCCCATTCCAGTGTTTGCTGCGGGAAGATGCTGGCCAGGCAGCCGAGCAGCACGGCTTCGGTGAGCGGGCCGGCATAGTCGAAGTTGGCGGATGGCTTGCGCGCCGGATCGCCGGCCAGGCAGCAGTCGACAAACTCGAACCAATGGTTGCGTGCCTCGAGTTTCGGCGGGCGCACGTCCTTGAATTTGTCGCGCGGCAAGAGCATCGGGGTGGAGCCGTGCGGGTGGAGCAGCACCCCGTCGGTGCCGATGTAAATGCTGCCCTGGTCGGGCCACGGGGTCTCGCCTAACAAGGCCAGCACTTCCTTGGCCGGGCGTTGGTCGCCGTCATACCAGGTGACTTTCACGGTCTGGTCGGCGGTGTATGGAGTGCCGGGGTAGAGGTATTCGACTTTGCCGTTGTTGGCCCAGTTCTCGGCATTGGGCGGCGGCGGGCCGTAGGACGTGACGCGGAGCGGCATGGTTAGCGCGAGCGCGCGATACCAACCGCTGAACATGTGGCAGCCCATGTCGCCGAGCGTGCCGGTGCCGAAGTCGCGGCGTTTGCGCCAGTTGCCCGGATGATAGTAGCCCGGGATGAACGGCCGCGCCGCGGACACACCGAGCCACTTGTCCCAATCGAGTTCGGCGGGCGGCGGTGCGGCTTGGCTGACCGGCACCGGGTCCATGTCGCCCCATTTCTTGTGAGAAAACGTGTGGACTTCCTTGACCTTGCCGATGTCGCCGCGATGGATCATCTCGACGGCGAAGCGCTCGCCGAAGCCGGAGGAAATCTGGATGCCCATCTGGGTGACCACGCCTTTCTCGCGGGCGAAGCGCGTCAGGGCGCGGCACTCGGTGAGGTTTTGGGCGAGCGGCTTCTGGCCATAGACGTGCAGGCCTTTGGCGATGGCGGCCATGCCGATGGCGGCGTGCATGTGGTCGGGCGTGCTGACGTTGACGCTGTCGACCTGCCCGGACTCCTTGTCGAGCGCCTCGCGCCAGTCGACATAGGTGCGCACGTTGGGGAACTTGGCCTTGACCTGGGCGAAGTTGCGGGTGTCCACGTCGCAGACGGCGGCGAGCTCCCAGTTGGGATGGTTGGTGAACGACAGCAGGTCCGCCCAGGACATGCCGGACGCGCCGAACGCCAGATGGCGCAGCTTGCCGTTAGGCGAGGCGGCGCGCGCGCCGGCGGTGACGAAGGGCGCGGCCAGCAGCGTGGCAGCGGAGGTTTGCAGGAAGCGGCGGCGGGTGGTCAGGGACGGGTTCATAAGGTGCCCTCTGGATACGCGCCTGTCGCGCGCGGTCTATCGCGAGATTTCATTCCAACGCCACACGCTGCCGCGGGGCGGATGATGAGCGATTCTCTCATTGCATCGGTTGTCGATGGGCATGGGCGGACCGATTCCGCCCCGCTTAAAAGAATGCATCCATCAACCAGGCCAAGTTCTAGGGAGGATCAACCCCTCCGCGTTTCGATTTCTTGCCTTCGGCGGATTTCCCGCTTGGAACCGGCCGGCTGGCGGGTTGAGATGATCGGGCAATGGCCTACCTTGACGAGAACTTCCTGCTTCAATCCTGCACGGCGCGCCGACTCTTCCATGAGGTGGCGAAGGACCAGCCGATCATCGACTATCACTGCCACCTCTCGCCCCACGAAATCGCCACCGACCACCGGTGGTCCGATCTGGCAGACATCTGGCTGGGCGGCGACCACTACAAGTGGCGCCTGATGCGCGCCAACGGCATCGACGAGGACCTGATCACCGGCGAATCCACCCCGCGGGAAAAATTCCAGGCCTGGGCGGAAACCGTGCCCTTCACCCTGCGCAACCCGATCCACCACTGGACCCACCTCGAACTGCAACGCTACTTCGGCATCAACCTGCTGCTCGGCCCGGAGACCGCCGACGAAATCTGGGAGCGCGCCAACGAGCAGCTCGCCGCCCCGGCGTTCTCCGCCCACGGCCTGCTCAAGAAATTCGACGTCCGGGTGGTCGGCACCACCGATGATCCGGCGGATCCGTTGGACGACCACGCGGCCATCGCCGCCTCCCCGCTCACCACCCGGGTGGTGCCGACCTTCCGGCCCGACAAGGCGCTGCTGGTGGACCGCCCTGATTTGTTAGGCCCGTGGCTGGGCAAGCTCGAGGTGGTCGCCGGGATCAGCATCGTGCATTTGTCCGACCTGCTCGCGGCGCTGCAGAAGCGCCACGACGATTTCCACGCGGCGGGCGCGCGCTTGTCCGATCACGGGCTGGACCGCATGCCCGCGCTGTTGTGCTCGGATGTGGAGGCGGCGATCATTTTCGACAACGCCCGTGCCGGCGTTGCCGCCACCGCCGATGAGAAGGAGCAATTCACCTTCTATCTGATGGTGTTTTTCGGCCAGCTGGATGCGGCCAAGGGCTGGACCAAGCAGCTGCACCTCGGCGCGTTCCGCAACACCAACAGCCGCATGTTCAAGTCGCTCGGGCCGGATACCGGCTTTGACACCATCGGCGACACCCGCCAGGGGGCCGCGCTGGTGATGTATCTCGACGCGCTCGCCCGCGAGGGTTCGCTGCCCAAAATCGTGCTCTACAACCTCAACCCGCGCGACAACTATCTGTTTGCTTGCCTCACCGGCGCCTTCCAGGACGGCACCTTCCCCGGCAAAATCCAGTTCGGCTCCGGTTGGTGGTTCCTCGACCAGAAAAACGGCATGGAACTCCAACTCGACGCGCTCTCGGCCACCGGCCTGCTGTCACGCTTCGTCGGCATGATCACCGATTCGCGCTCGTTTTTGTCCTACACGCGCCACGAATATTTCCGCCGGGTGTTGTGCAACCTGATTGGCGGCGAGGCCGACCGCGGCGAACTCCCGGACGACTTCGCGGCGCTGGCCGGCCTGGTCCGCGCGGTGTGCTTCGGCAACGCCAACCGCCACTTCGGCTTCAATGTCTGATGGAAAGGCCGTGCCCCATGATCCCGAGAATTGCCGCGTTGTGGTTCGCATGCGCCGCCGCGTTGTCCGCGGTGCCGGTCTACATCGGCACCGACACCGGGCCCAAAACCGGCAGCAAGGGGATCTACCTGGCCGATTTCAATCCGGAAAGCGGCCAACTCACCGCGCCGCAGCTCGCCGCGGAGTATCGCAACCCCGGGTTCCTCGCCCGCCATCCCACCCACGCGGTGCTGCTGGCGATCGGAGCGCCTAACACTCCATTCGCCGACGGCGGCGATTCGGTGGCGGCCTTCGCCATCGCCGCCGACCACAGCCTGAAATTCCTCGGCGAGGCCTCCACCGGCGGCAAGGGTGCCTGCCATCTGGCGGTGGCCCCCGACGGTCGAACCGTGGCGGTGGCCAACTATGGTGACGGCCATATCTCCACCATCAGGCTTGATGACCACGGCGTGCCGGGGAAATTGGTCTCCGTGATCGTCAACCAGGGTGCCGGTCCTAACCCGTCCCGTCAGAAGGGCCCACACGCGCATGGCGTGTATTTCGACAAGTCGGGCACCCGCCTGTTT
>Ga0194037_1001710_pt1 | contig 15419 bp, 17 predicted proteins | sample JunL306m_MetaG_FD_148653 | JGI IMG/M metagenome (GOLD analysis project Ga0194037, IMG submission 148653) | Anoxic zone freshwater microbial communities from boreal shield lake in IISD Experimental Lakes Area, Ontario, Canada - Jun2016-L304-6m | ecosystem: Environmental > Aquatic > Freshwater >...
GTATAAGTGTTTGGTATTGGCTTATTTGAGCCAATTAAAAGGTTATATAGCTGAATTTGATAACTAAAAGCAGTCTGTTAGGTGGGTATAAATTTTCGTATGAATTACGTCATGAGTGGATTGAAAATTTCCGATTCATTACTGACCGATTACTGAAAAATTACCGATTTGTTTCCGATTCTTTACTGATGAATTACCGATTGTTACCGACGGATTACCGGTTGGTGGAAAGGTGAATATGCAATTAATACTCTACACATTGCATAAACTGAGGAGAGCCTTCTGCTATGGTCGGGTGAGAACCATAATTTGCCGGAAAGATACGAAATGGGCATGCCAAGTCAAAATAGATATATACTATCAGCTATAGAAATTGACTATCCTAAAATGAGTATCAGGAATTATACATTATTGAGAAATAATTGCGGTAATACACCTATCAAAATAATGATGATACATGTAAGTCCCATCAGGAATTTGTCTGCTCCAGTAACTTCTACTTCCAGTTCTGCATTTCCTTCTTTGAAATACATGGCAATGATAACTCGGAAATAATAATATACACTGATAGCAGCCATCAACAGTGCAAATATGATGAGCCATAAAAGCTGACCTTGTTGCATAGCAGCGAAGAGGACATAATATTTGGCCATAAAACCACCTGTGAGCGGAATACCGGCCAGAGACAATAAAAAGATCGTAGTATAGAATGCTAGTAATGGTTGTTTTTTAGCTAGTCCGTTAAAGCCATCGTAAGTGTAGTCCTTCAGTTTCATGAGAACAGAAAACATACCTACTGTAGCTACTGTATATGCAACAGCATAAATAACAATACCCTGCCAAGCAGTAGCATTAACAGAAAGGATAGCAAATAACATGAAGCCAGCCTGAGCAATAGATGAATAAGCTAGCATCCTTTTGACACTTTGCTGGAATACGGCTGTGACATTACCTATGAGTAAAGTAGCCGCAGTGATGACAGATAAAGCGAGTGTCCAGCGAGTGCTGATAGTGCCGAATGAGGCATGGAATAAACGGAGGAAAGCAATGAATACTGAAACCTTTACGATGGTAGCCATAAAAGCTGTGAAAGGAGTAGGAGAGCCATCGTATACATCGGGTGTCCACATGTGCATAGGGGCAGCGGATACCTTGAAAGCAAAAGCTACCATGATAAGAATGATACCAGCCAAAGCCATAGGATTGACCATATCTGCAGATAAGAAACTGAATGAAAGAATACTAAAAGTACCTGTAGCGCCATATAATAAAGTAATACCCATGAGCAAGATACAAGTAGAGAAAGCACCCATGAGGAAATACTTGAGAGAAGCCTCGCTGCTCTTGAGATTGCGCTTGTCGCTGCCTGCTAATATGTACTGAGGTATAGAAAGTATCTCGATGCCTAAAAACAGCATCAGCATATTATTGTAGCTGGTAAGCAGGAATACGCCACAGAGTATAAAGAATATCAAAGCGAAATATTCTGAGACATAGGAACCTATCTTACGGATCTCTTTGCCTACTAATAATATATATAAAGTGGCACAGCCAGCCATGAGCATATTGAACCATAGGGCATAGTGATCAATACGCAACATATCGTGAAATAATGATACCGGTGCCGAAGCGGGGGTATCCATTACTTCCCAAATAGAAACACCGAACAGTGCTACCATCAGCAAAGTAGCTAATGTAGTAACAGCCTTTTTGTCCTTGCTCATGAAGCCGGCGAACATCATGATAATACCCAGTATTGTAGCAGCAATAATTGCCTTCATGTTAAAAATTCAAAGTCAACAGTCAAAAAAAATTATGGTATCATATGCGAAACAAAGCCTGAAGTCATATCCAGTAATGGTTTTGGATAAACACCCAAAGCAATTACAATAACAATAATTATAGCTAGTGCCACATATTCATTTGTTGTTAAGTCGCTTTTTGCTCCCTGAGCCACTTCATTGCCATAGGCCACTTTCTGTACCATAGTAAGTGTATATACAGCACCTAAGATGACACCCAAACCGGCAATGACCATGAAAGAAATATGATAAGGACTATTGCCCTGGAAGATACCATTGAACAACATGAACTCACCTATAAAACCATTGGTAAGCGGTAGAGCGATATTGGCAAAAGAAATGATAACAAATGCTATTGCCATTCTAGGAGCAGTAGTAGCAAGTCCGCCCATTTTTGTCAAATCGCGAGTACCCCAGCGGCTTTCTATCATACTAACGATGAGCCACATACCAGTGATATTGATACCATGATTGAACATTTGTACCATGACACCATGAAGACCCATATTGGTTTGTGAGAATACAGCAGCACACATAAGACCCATGTGAGCAATAGATGAATAAGCTATCAGGCGCTTGATATCAGTTTGCACCATAGCCAAGCAAGAAGCATATACGATACCAATAATGCAAAGTACTATCACGGTATCTGACCAGAAAGCAACCCCCTGAGGTAAAGAAGGTAATAACCAACGAATGACTGCAAATAAACCCATTTTGACCATCAATGCACTGAGTACTATTGTAACAGGTGTAGGAGATTGTTCGTAAGTATCGGGCTGCCAAGTGTGGAATGGGAATATCGGCATCTTGATAGCAAAGGCTACGAACATGAGGCAGAAAAGCCATTGTTGCTGACCAGCTGAGAGAGAAGAACCTGCATGTACTATATTAGCCCAAGAGTAACTGTTATCGCCAATGTTTTGAATAGCGAGATAGATCAATGCAGATAGCATCAACAAGCTACCCAGAAAAGTATACACGAAAAATTTGAAAGTAACTGCGATGCGTCTTTCGCCACCCCACTGAGAGCATAAGAAGTAAACAGGTATGAGTGCTAATTCCCAGAATACATAAAACAACAAAGCATCGGAAGCAAGGAACACACCCATAAGACCAGCCTGAGCAAGCAGCATCAATGCGTAAAAAGCATGTGGATTAGTTACTTCTTTATTCCAGTTGGAGATGAACACTACCGTCATCACAATACTAGTAAGTAAGCACAGAGTGGTGCTCATGCCATCGGCCAAAAGGCTAATGGATGTACCAAGATGCGGTATCCAAGGCAGGCTGAAAGTGAGAGGTGCAGCATAGCTTGCCGAAACCACATAAGCAGTAAGTGCCAGTGTAACAAAAGAACTCAGAAGGGCCAGCCCTTTAGCACCATTGCCTTTTACGAAAAAGGTAAGGATGCCCGACAGTAAAGGAATAAGTATCAGTAATAGTATCAAAATCATAATCTGCTCATTGCAATGTTTGCAGTTACTGTAATGTTGTTTAACTCTTCAATCTTAATGTATCCAGAAAAAGGTGATAGCAAATAGTGCTATGATGCCTAATACCATAACGAAGAGGTATGAACCTACCTGGCCACTTTGTAATAGCCTGATACGATCGCTACCATAACGAACGGATTTACCGACACCATTCACTAACCCATCAATACCCAAACGCTCTATTACCTTATCTGAAAAACGTGAAATACCTTGTAAAGGACGAACTATGACAGCGTCATACAGTTCATCTACATACCATTTGTTGGCGAGTACATTTTTGAAACCAGTGTATTTACCTTCAAACTTATCGACAGCAAATGCCTTGCGAGTAGCAATATATACTGCCAGCAAACCAATAACTGTAGCACCTAATAAATAATACTCTCTCAAAGCAGCACCTGCATCTTCGCCAGCCCAAGCAGGAACGCCTGCTTTTCCTAAAAACTCATTCAGGAAATCGTGACCACCAAATGCGTGAGGGAATTGTACAAGACCTGCAAACAATGACAGTATAGCCAATAATACCAATGGTATTGTAATAGCTTTAGGAGATTCGTGTAAATGATGTGCCTGATGTTCTGTACCACGGAAACCACCGAAGAAAACCAACATGAGCAAACGGAACATATAAATAGCAGTAAGTATAGCGGTAAATGAGGCTATCCAGAAATAGACCTTATTATGAGCGTAAACGGCTAATAATATTTCATCTTTAGAAACGAAACCGGAAGTGAATGGGAAACCCGAAATAGCCAGCACCCCAATAAGGAATGTAATAAAGGTAATAGGTAGTTTCTTTTTAAGACCACCCATAGCAGTGATATCTTGTTCGCCACCCATAGCATGAATAACAGAACCAGCACCGAGGAATAACAATGCTTTGAAGAAAGCGTGTGTCATAACGTGGAACACGCCAGTAGTATAAGCACCAACGCCCAAAGCCAAGAACATGAAACCCAATTGGCTAACGGTAGAATAAGCGAGTACTTTCTTAATATCATTTTGGTATAATGCAATAGTAGCTGCCAGTAAAGCGGTACTTAAACCGATAATAGCAATCAATTCTTTGGCCATAGGAGCCAGTTCATATAGCACTGAGCTACGCGCTATCATATATACACCTGCAGTAACCATGGTAGCTGCATGTATGAGGGCAGATACAGGAGTAGGACCCGCCATGGCATCCGGTAACCAAGTATATAATGGTATCTGAGCACTTTTACCCATAGCACCTATGAATAAGCAAATAGCGATGCAGTTGTACATATCGGCAGTTACCGGCAACTGACCTGCTTTTAACTGACCGAAGAATTCTACGTATGATAAAGTGCCATATTGGAACAATATCAATAACATACCTACCAGAAAACCAAGGTCACCAATGCGGTTCATTACAAATGCTTTCTTAGCAGCATTGGTATAATCTCTATTCTTGAACCAGAAACCTATCAATAAATAAGAACATAATCCTACACCTTCCCAACCAATGAACATTACTACATAGTTGGCACCTAAAACTAGTAGGAGCATAGAGAACACGAACAGATTGAGGTAGGCAAAATATTTGACCATACCTTCATCATCGTGCATATATGAAGTGGAGTAAACATGTATTAGGAAACCGACACCAGTGATAATGAGCAAGAATAAAGAAGAAAGAGCATCTACCTGAAAGGTAAATGGAATGTTCAATTTACCGGATTGTATAAAATCGAACAGCTTTATTAAAACAGGACCTTGGAAAGTCTCGCTTTTCACCTCGAAGAAAATGCCTACAGAAACAACGAATGAAGCTAATACGGCCAAACTGCCGATAGCACCACCTACTGACTTAGGGATCTTCCTCCAGCCAATGCCGTTGATCAGAAATCCGATCAAAGGAAATAATGGTATCAAATAAACTAATTGCGTCATAATATCAAAAGCCAAAAATCAAAAAAAATGAAACAGGTCATTAGTGTTTTAACCTGTTCAGAATATTTATATCAACAGAATGCACCTTACGATACATCAAAACTATAATAGCTAAACCAACCGATACCTCTGCTGCGGCCACCACCATGATGAAAAACACGAATATCTGAGCAGAAGGGTCGTTATACATTTTTGAAAAGGCAACGAGCAACAAATTTACTGCATTGAGCATGAGCTCAATGCACATAAAAATGATGATAGCATTGCGGCGCATCAAAGTGCCCATGACACCGATACAGAAGAGCGCTATACTTAGAAACAAATAATACTGTGTTGGCATTGTATAATTTTCAAATGTTATAGTTAATCTTCTTTCTTACCTATTACTATTGCACCTACCATAGAGCTCAGAAAGAGTACACTACTGATCTCGAAAGGCAATACATAGTCTGTAAATAATACTTTACCTAAGTTCTTTATCAAGCCAATTTCAGTAGAGCCTTTCTCGAGAGGAGATAAAGAAGCTGAACGTAAAGAAGCCAATAAGACCATAAATAAAATACCACCCGATATGACACCGGCAAGTTGTATCAATCGATTTTTCTGAGGCTCTGAATCTGCATCTAAATTCATCAACATGAATACGAAAAGGAACAAAACCATGATGGCTCCTGTATAAACAATGATGTTAACAATAAATAAGAACTGAGCGTTCAGAAGTAAATAATTGCCTGAAACGGCAAAAAATGTAACTATCAAAAACAATGCACTATTAATGGGATTGCGGCTGAGGATAACGCCCAGTGCGCATCCGATAGCCGTGATAGCAAGTACCCAAAACAATATCTGTTGAATATCCATAGATATTAATTGCTGCTATGCTGTTTTTTAGTGTCAGGAATAAGCATGCTCTCTTTTTTATAAATAAAGCTCTCACGCGTGTAGTTTGCCGGCATTACTGTTTCACTTAAGTAGATGGCGTCTTTAGGGCAGGCATCTTCGCACATACCACAGAAAATGCAACGCAGCATATTGATCTCGTATTTTGCTGCATACTTTTCTTCGCGATACATGTGTTCTTCGCCCGGTTTACGTTCTGCAGCTTCCATAGTTATGGCCTCTGCCGGACAAGCGAGTGCACATAGCCCACAGGCTGTACAACGTTCACGACCTTCTTCATCACGGTTTAGTACATGTAGACCACGGAATACGGGGCTGAATGGACGTTTTACTTCGGGGTAGTTTACGGTAGCCTTCTTTTTAAATATGTGGCTCAGCGTAATGGTCAACCCCTTAGCTATAGCTGGCAGATATATACGCTCTCCGAATGTCATCGGATTGCGATTTACCTTTGTTGCTCTATTAGTTAAGTTTTGCATTGTTCCTACTTATTTAATTACCCACAAAATCACTGCTCCTGTGATCAGCATATTCACTAAAGCCAATGGTATCAAAGATTTCCATCCTAAATTCATGAGTTGATCGTAACGGAACCGAGGTAAGGTCCAGCGAATAAACATGAAGAAAAGGATAAAACAAATGACCTTAGTTAGTAATACTAAAACACAGATGGCGGTAAACAGCAAAGGATTGACGCCAGCTGCCACCTGATCCATGAACGGGAAGTTGTAACCACCAAAATAAAGGGTAGCCATAACTGCCGAACTGATAAACATATTAATATATTCTGAGAATAGATAGAAGCCGAGTTTCATAGATGAATATTCCTGATGGAAGCCCATGTTCAATTCACTTTCGCACTCTGCCAGATCAAAAGGAGCACGATTCAACTCTGCAAAAGCACAAACGAGGAATATCAGAAATCCCAAAGGTTGTTTGATAACAAACCAATTCATGCCATGTTGTTGAGCAACGATATCGCGCATGCTCAAAGAACCGGTCAGCATTACCAGAGCAATAATACTAATACCCATAGCCAATTCGTAAGAAATAGCCTGAGAAGCTGCACGAATACTACTTAATAAAGAGAATTTATTGTTTGAAGCCCATCCACCTATCATCATTCCATATACACCTAAGCTCACTATACCAAATATGAAAAGTATGCCAATATTAATATCTGCTACTTGTAAACTGACCACATGACCTGAAGAAGTAACATAATCAGGGCCCCAAGGTATCACTACACTGGTCATACAGGCTGTAAGCATTGCAATACAAGGACCCAGTATGAAGAGGAAACGTGTAGAACGGTCGGGGATGATCTCTTCTTTGAAGAATAGTTTCAAACCATCAGCTACCGGTTGCAATATACCGAATGGGCCTGCACGATTAGGGCCACGACGATCCTGCATGATAGCAGCTACCTTACGCTCTGCCCAAGTAGCATACATAGCTATACCCAGTGAGCCCATCAGGATGATGGTGATCAATATGACCTTTTCGATTAAGAACGCTGTGTCAAATTGTAATAACAGCATATGATACAAAAGTAATTTTTAGTTCGTTAATTTTTTGCTACTCTACTTCTTAAAATCATCTGAATGTGCAGGTCCTTCAATTTTAGAAAGATCTATTTCCGGTCTATTTACATCACTCACCTTATGTATATCTAATAATAATTTAGGGTTACGACCTATCACCTCATTGATCAGTTTAGTTTGTGGGGTGATCGCATTTACATAATGTCCTTGTGAAATAACACTGTGACGATCTACCTTTGAAGGTCCTTCAATTACCCAATCCTTTGTTTCTTTTTTGTGGAAACGACAATCATTACATATCCACTCTTCCACTTCACCATATTTGTCTTTTCTAGCAGTAACCCGGAACACATCGTCACCACGCATCCACAAACGCACTTTACCACTACAAGTAGGGCAATCGCGATGTGCATCTACAGGTTTAGTGAACCAAACACGATTCTTGAATCTGAAAGTCTTATCTGTCAATGCACCTACAGGGCAAACATCGATCACATTACCAATGAATTCATTATGCAATGCTTTACCTATATATGTACTGATCTCAGTTTTATCGCCACGGTCTAATACTCCATGTTCACGGTTGCCTGTAAGTTGATTAGCTGTAAATACACAACGGTAACACAAGATGCAACGCGTCATGTGTAATTGTATATAAGGACCTATGTCCTCTTTTTCGAATGTACGACGATTGAATTCATAACGGGTACATTCCGCACCATGCTTGTAACTCAGGTTTTGAAGATCGCACTCTCCTGCCTGATCACATACAGGGCAATCCAGCGGATGATTCAGCAATAAGAATTCTGTTACGCCCTTGCGTGCATCCAATACTTTTTCAGAAGTAATACTTTTCACCTCCATACCATCCATAACAGTAGTACGGCAGCTGGCTACCAGCTTAGGCATAGGTCGTGGGTCTTTTTCAGAACCTTTGCTTACCTCTACCAAACACGTTCGGCATTTGCCACCACTACCTTCCAACTTGCTGTAATAGCACATGGTTGGGGGTACCAAATCTCCTCCTATCTCGCGGGCAGCATTCAGTATCGTAGTACCGGCTGCTACCTCTATAGAGATATTATCTATCGTTACTTTAAATTTTGGAGTCTGTTCAGACATCATTTAGTATTTCAAAAGTTCTTACTACTAATATTATGCTAGTACTGGCAAAGGATCGGCATAATGTGCTAACCCGTAATTTCTCTTTTGTGATTCTTCCGGATTCAGCACATGCCATTCAAACTCATCGCGGAAGTGACGGATTGCAGCAGCTACCGGCCATGCAGCAGCATCACCCAGCGGACAAATTGTATTTCCTTCAATCCTGCGCTGAATATCCCATAACAGATCTATATCTGTCATTTTACCCTTTCCATATTCCAGATTCTTCAATATTTTATACATCCAGCCGGTGCCTTCGCGACAAGGGCTGCATTGTCCGCAACTTTCGTGATTGTAAAAATGTGCTAGGGTATAAGTATGACGTACTACACATTGGTCTTCGTCCATAACTATGAAACCACCTGAACCCATCATACTACCTGATACAAATCCACCATCTGCCAGACTCTCGTAGTTCATCATACGAGCTTCACCTTTTGCTGTTTTCAGTAATAGGTTAGCAGGTAAAATAGGTACTGAGGATCCACCCGGAATGCAAGCCTTCAGGCGTTTGCCTTTAGGAATACCTCCACAATATTCATCACTATAGATAAATTCTTCTACAGAGATGGTCATGTCTATTTCGTAAATACCCGGCTTATTGATATTTCCGCAAGCAGATATCAATTTAGTACCTGTAGATTTTCCAACGCCAATTTTAGAATATTCTTCACCGCCTATATTGATAATAGGCACTATTGCTGCCAGTGTTTCTACATTGTTCACCACTGTAGGGCGCATCCATACACCTTGTATAGCAGGGAATGGGGGTTTGATACGCGGATTACCACGTTTGCCTTCTAAGCTTTCTATCAAAGCTGTTTCTTCACCACATATGTAAGCACCGGCACCACGTTGTACATATATTTCACAATCAAAACCTGAGTTAAGAATATTCTTACCTAACCAGCCATTGTTTTTAGCTTCTTGTATTGCTTGTTCCAGAATGTCTGTTATCCATGCATACTCTCCACGTATATATATGTAAGTAGCATGAGACCCTAATGCAAAAGAAGAAATGATCAACCCTTCAATAAGCAAGTGAGGGATGAATTCCATCAGATAACGGTCTTTGAAAGTACCGGGCTCTGATTCATCGGCATTACATACCAGATGACGAGGTACACCTTCAGGTTTAGCCAAAAAGCTCCATTTCATACCGGTAGGGAAGCCCGCACCACCACGACCACGAAGACCGCTTTTCTTCACTTCTTCCACTATTTCTTCAGGCGTCATTTTGAACGCCTTGTCTACTGCTGCATAACCACCATGCTTACGATAGGTATCGTAGTATCGTATACCTTCTACATGTTGATGTTCTAATAATAATTTAACGCCCATAAAGCACGCCTCAAAAGGCTTTATAATGTTTTATTTTTCTATTGTCGTTCCTTCTACTTTAGTTCCTTGTCTACTTAGCATCAACCATTCATTATTCTTTTTGATCCACACTTGCAGCACAGCTAATGAAAAATCCATTTCTTTCCCATTCATTTTCACTGATACATCACTTCGCATTCTTACGCAAGCCACATTCTGATCTATTGTCACTGTTTCTTTTCCTGATGACATGTTCTTATATACCAGCTTACCATTGTACATATCATCTATCACATCCCTCTTTGTTTGTATCCAACCATTAGAGTGTCCATACTCCAGATCAGGATGCAATATCTTCTTTAGCGTATTAGAGTCTCTATATGTCAGTGCCTTATTAAAACTGTGTACCGCTTTCATCACTTCTTCTGAATTTGCCTTTTGGGCCTGCACCCCAAGGCTTATACACAACAATAATAGAGTTACCAGATAACGCATTGGTTTTATTTTTTAGTAGTACTTAATACGTATTCTTCCATTGGTTCAAAAAAATGGTCTGTCCATCCGGTCATATGTTCTTCCATTTCTTCCTGGCTAGGAAGTCCCTTATGTTCCAATGTCACTTTTGTTCCTTCTGTATCTTTTGTCAACTTATAATGAACTTCAGATGCTGGTGTACCTTTTGGCCATTCTGATACACTCCATGTATATGCCAGTTCATTTTCAGTCATTTTCAATATCTCCCCTTCTACCCATCCATCAAACATGCTAAACTTACCACCTACTTTTTTCTCTATCACGGCTTCTCCTCCACTCCAGGCTCTTAGTTTTTTTTCGTCTGTCAGTAACTCCATCACGTGTTTAGGTGATGTAAGCAGTATATATTCAAAGGTCAGATCGAAAGCCATGTTCCTGTTTATTGTTTTTTTAAAATGTATTTGTCTGCTAATGTTCCTATTATCACCTTACTATCAATATCCAATTGTCTGATGCTATTCTTTTCCACTTTGTATTTGAATTTGACTTGCTTGCTGTTTTCTAATGTCAGTAAGCCTTCATTCAATGACCATGGTTTTCCAGCTGATCTATTCACTACATTCTTACCTACATATTCTTCCATCACTTCATAGCTTTTATCTTCTTTCAATACGATGGTAGTCTTCATTCCTTCACCATCTGCGCAAGGCAATATACCCATGTATGTACCTGATATATTTTCATCCGCATCATCATCCAATACATTTCTTACTATCTCAGTAGCCTTACCTGTACTGCCGGCCCCTGTACCAATAGTGGTAGCATTACCACACGCAGTAAATACTACAGCTAATATCCATATTCCAAAGAGCTTCACCTTGTTCATAGCTACTGTTAGTTTTTAGCAGCAGCTCTTAATTCATCTAACAAGGCATCTATTTTATCGTTCGTCAAAAACTCTCTATAATTCTTACCCAACTGCATCATTGGTGCATATCCACAAGCTCCAAGGCATTCCGCAGGTTTCAAGGTGAACAGCCCATCCGGTGTTGTTTCACCTTCTTTGATACCTAAGCGTTGTTTGATATGTTCTATGATACCATCGCTACCATTCAGCATACAAGGTCCGGTACGACAAACTTCTAATACATATTTGCCTACAGGTTTCATATTGAACATAGTATAGAAAGTAGCTACTTCATATACTTCTATAGGCTTTATGCTCAGCAATTCTGCTATATAGTCCATTACAGGTACATCCAGCCAACCGCCAAATTCATCTTGAGCCAAATGTAGCAAAGGGATCAATGCACTCTTTTGTTTCCCTTCGGGGTAACGAGCAATGATCTCTTGTACTTTCTTTATTTTTTCTTCACTAAACTTCACCATGTGAATGAGCTAGTTTGATATTTATTATGCATCTAATTCTCCAGCTATCAGGTTCAGACTACTGAGCGTGACAACAGCATCACTTAATAATCCATTCTTAACGATCTCAGGGTATACCTGATAATACACAAAGCATGGACGGCGGAAGTGCAAACGGTAAGGAGTACGTCCACCATCACTGATGAGGTAGTAACCCAATTCACCATTAGCACCTTCTACGCAGTTATATACTTCACCGGGCAATATATTTACTTCACCCATCACTATCTTAAAGTGATAGATGAGTGCTTCCATTTTTGTATAAACATCTTTTTTCTCCGGCAGATAAAAATCAGGCACATCTGCATGATATACTGAAGGATCCAAATGTTTCAATTTTTCCATTGCCTGATGAATGATACTCAGGCTTTGCCATATCTCTTCATTACGTACCAGATAACGATCATACACATCCCCGGTAGTACCAACAGGTATCTTGAAATCAAAATCTTCGTAGGAACAATATGGGTCAGATACACGCACATCATAGTCGATACCTGCTGCACGCAGGTTAGGGCCGGTAACACCATAATTCAATGCCATCTCTGCTCCCAAAGGACCCGCACCGATACAACGATCCATGAATATCCTGTTACGATTCAAAAGGTTTTCAAATTCCTTCATCGTTTTAGGGAACGTCTTTAAAAACTTATCCAGTTTTGACCAAGCAGCTTCAGTAAAATTTCTCTCAAATCCACCTACACGGCCAATATTGGTAGTGAGACGTGAACCACATATTTCTTCAAATATTTCGTAGATCAATTCACGAAATTGGAATACATATGTAAAAGTGGTAAGCGCTCCGGTATCTACTGCTATTACAGAATTACAAACCAGATGGTCTGCAATACGCGATAGTTCCATTATTATTACACGCAAATAATCTACGCGTTTAGGCATTTTCAAGCCCAAAAGTTTTTCTACTGTCAGATGCCAGCCTGTATTGTTAATCGGAGCAGAACAATAGTTAAGCCTATCTGTTAATGGAGTTACCTGATAATATGAACGACGTTCAGCTATCTTTTCAAAAGCACGGTGTATATAGCCAATGGTAGGTGTTGTTTCCAACACACGCTCACCATCTATCTCCATGATGTTCTGAAACACACCATGCGTAGCCGGGTGTGTAGGACCCAGATTCAGCGTGGTAGTCTGCTTTTGTATCGACTCTTCTGCGAGTTTTATGTGATGTTCACTCATACATCAAAGTCCTTGCCGGACTTATATAACAGTTAATAATGAATCATTTCTTCTATTACTCTCTAACAGGTGTAGCTGTTGTGCCACCTCTGCCAAACATTTCATCGTCCTTATCTGTACGCGTAGCATCTTCCAATGTAAATTCCTTGCGCATTGGGAAGTAATCCATTTCGTCCACATTCAGTATACGTGTAAGATTTGGATGTCCAATAAAGTTGAAACCGAAGAAATCATAGGTTTCACGTTCCATCCAGTTAGCACCTGCAAATAATTTAGTAGCCGTAAATACATCCGGCTTTGAAGAAGGCACATATACTTTCAAACGAACGCGAACATTATCGATCATATTGTGTAAGTGATATACTACACACAACTCTTCGTTCTTACGATCCGGATAATGCACACCTGTAATGTCTGTGAGGAAACGAAAACGTAGTCCTTCATCCTCATATAAAAACTGCATCACCTTCAGATTCATTTCGGCCGGAACTTTTACAGTAAGAAAACCAAATTGTTCTTCCCACTCAGTCAGTTGCTCACCGAATTTATTCGTCAGGTTTTGTTTTATTATATCGTTGGTCAAACTCATAAATGTCAATTATTCTATCCCGTAACTACTCATTAGTGCTTTATATTGGTCACTCTTTCTTCTACGCAAGCTTTCGTTTTGTACTATATCTTGTAGCTTCAGCACACCATCCAATATACCTTCCGGTCTCGGAGGACAACCCGGTACATATACATCTACAGGTATTACTTGATCAATACCTTGTAATACTGAGTATGAATCAAAAATACCACCACTGCTGGCACAAGCACCAATAGCTATTACCCAGCGTGGTTCTGCCATTTGCAGATATACCTGACGTAATACCGGTCCCATCTTTTTAGAAATGGTACCAGCCACTAGTAGCATATCGCATTGACGTGGGGTGAAACCCATACGCTCTGATCCAAAACGTGCCAGATCATAATTGGCACCCATGGTAGCCATGAACTCAATACCACAACAAGATGTAGCGAAGGGCAGTGGCCATAGAGAATTTTTGCGGGCGAGACCTACTACCTTATCAAAAGAGGTTGCATAAAAACCTTCACCTGAATACCCTTCAGGTATTTCCACCAACTTAATATTCGTATTATATTGAACCGGACGAGGCATAATCTATTTTTATTAGAGACAACAATCAATTATAATAGCTTGTTGTGTTTTCTGAATTATTCCTATTAGTCTTCCCACTTGAGTGCTCCTTTCTTAATGATGTAGATAAATCCACACAAAAAGAAACCAACAAACATCAGAACAGCAAAAAAGCCTTCCTGTCCTAATTCTCTAAAGTTTATTGCGTACGGGTAAAAGAAGATCACTTCAACATCAAACAACACAAACAAAATGGCTACGAGGAAATACTTTATGGCCATTGGCTGGCGAGCATTACCCACTGATGGGATACCACTTTCAAAATTTATAAGCTTATCGTGTGTTCTTCTTTTCGGACCTAATAAGTGTGTTACCACCATCATTATCACTACAAATCCTACTGCAACAACCAGCTGTAGAGCTACCGGTAGGTAGTTAGCTGGGGTACTTTGTTCTACTGCCAACAATAAAGAATTCATAAATTAGTAGCTATGCTAGAAATACTTTTGTTTCAGAATAAGCAAAGGTACTCCTATGTAGCAAATAAGCAATTATAACTCAGTATTTAATATCCCATAACAAATAATTCAATAAATGCCTATTCTATTGATTCCTATGGCATGGAATCACATTTTACTCAGAATAAATGATATCAATCAGTCATTTTTTCTTATCACTTCACATTAGTGCATTTGCCTATATTAATTAAGTGATACAGGTAATATTTTATTTGAAAGCTGAGACACGAATTATTAATCTATTTTTGTTCACTTGATATATATACAGCAATCGTACTTTTATGAGTATTCTACCTTCTCTAAAGAAAATATATAAAAAATACACTCCTCAATTTATTGTTAACACCAGAGCTGCACGGCAACACAAGCAGCTTTTTTCTGATTTGCATAACAAAGTGCTTAATTATTTATCTGATTTACAACAAAATGGCGCAATAAATGCAGATGAAAAGGAAGTTTTATCATATCTAGAAAATCATTTTATTAACCCTATTCCTTATATTTTTACAGATAAATAC
>Ga0194037_1001711_pt1 | contig 15410 bp, 13 predicted proteins | sample JunL306m_MetaG_FD_148653 | JGI IMG/M metagenome (GOLD analysis project Ga0194037, IMG submission 148653) | Anoxic zone freshwater microbial communities from boreal shield lake in IISD Experimental Lakes Area, Ontario, Canada - Jun2016-L304-6m | ecosystem: Environmental > Aquatic > Freshwater >...
CATACAACCTACCCGAAGGTGTTGCAATTGTATCATTTATAGTGGCAATTTTGGCTACCACAAAACTAATGTAAAACCGATAGGCAATTACTAAAATTAAAATTGCGCCAATTACTAAGGGAGTTGCATTCATAAGTCTTAATTTGTAATATTAGAGGTGAGATTTTTATTAATTTCCAGTTAGTTAATTGTATTTCAGATATAACTCAATATCAACCTATAATAGTTTCCTTTTTTTAGAAACAGAAATAATTTGTTTGTAAATATCATCGTCAACAACCAAAGGGTTGTCTTTGATTTTTTGTAATAAAACACGCATGGTGGCATCTTCTAGGTTGTCAATATTGGCCAACAACAGATGCACTACAAGCTTATTTTGATATTGATCTGTATTCAAATTTTGAATGAGCGTTAAAGCCAACTGATTCACAATAGGCTTGTTTTGAAGCCTTTCCAGCAAAGCCGTTTGGGCAAAGTAATCCAAATGGTTATAATATTGCTCAGAAAAAAATGTCTGCAACTCTAATCTTGAGAACATCTCATCGGGCATTTTTTCAATGGCATTCTTGGCAAAATAACCTTTACTTCTTTTGATTAAGTCCTGAACTGTTGCACTGTAGCTTATGAAATCAGCCTTTTTAAAATTATCAACAAGAAAATAATTAGCATCTTGGGTATTAATTGCCCCGATATTCTGAACCACTTTTTTTTCCAGCTTTTTTACTGTATGTTGTCGGATAAGCTCAACCACTTCTCTATTAGCAATTTGCCACAAGGTATAGCAACTGTAAATGGCTCCTTCAATGGTTTGGCCCTTTACAACTGTAATAGTTGCACCACTTGTAGCATCAATATTGTTACCAACTTTACTTACCAGCTCGTCTTTTTTGAAATTGGGAAATGCAGGTGCTTTATCGGCCAAAAGTTCCGAAAGCTTTTGATAATCCGCGTCTGTAAAGGGTTCGTGTTGTCTTTTTGTTAATGGCACCCCGGTATGAGTTCGTATTTCACAAAATCGCCCACTAAATTCCAGTAAAAAATCAATTCTACATCGTAGCAGACCTTTCCTTCGCAAACTGGAGTTTTTACCCTCGATTTGTATTGTGTAAGATGATTGTCTTTATCCAAGACCTCGATTACCGAAATTAGCACCGAATCCTGATTTAAAAATTGAAATACAGGTTTTTCTTTTTCTTCTGACTGAAATGCTGAGAATGAAAAACTTATGAAAATCCCAACGAGAAAAAAGACGGTCGTTATATTTACTTTGCCATTTCTAAGGTATTTCATAAAGTATCAATTTAGCATTAACAAACAAAGCTCAGTATTATTCATTCTTCTTGGAATTCAGCAAAGTCTGTCCTTTGTTATAATTCTGTGTATTTGGCAAATTAGAATTACCAACAACAACTTTCATCAATTCTATCAATTCGGATTCCGCCTACGCTCGAACAAATTATTCCGACAGGGACTTTTAATTTCTGTTGTAATAGTTTGGCATAGAAATAACCTACGGCGCTGAATTTACTTACACTTTGGGCATTGACTACTTCCCATTTTCCGTTACTGGTATCCTGAAGAGTTGGCATGGCTGTTTTTGTTAGCTTAAAAAGAAAGGATAAATTTCCACTACTTACTTGGAGACGACAAGGCGGAAGCCAATACTGCGGTTGCGGTTGCCGGGAGGATCATAGTAGCGAGTAGATGACCGGCAAAACCGCGCATTGTAGGACCAACTACCGCCACGAAACAGGTGGGACGACCCTGTTGTAGCACCGGTAGGGTTGGTCTGGGGGTTGCAGGAATAAGTGCCGTACCAGTCGGAGCACCACTCCCACACATTGCCGGTCATATCATACAGCCCCAGTTCGTTGGGTTGCTTGCCTGCTACGGTATGGGTTTGGCTGCCACTGTTTTCTGAGTACCAAGCCACATCGGCTAAATTATTGCTACCCGAATAAGTGGTTGAGCGTGACAAAACCCCACCCCGCGCAGCATATTCCCATTCTGCTTCCGTGGGTAAACGGTAACTCTTGCCTGTTAGTTGGTTCAGTTTTATGATAAAACCTTGTATGTCATCCCAACTTACTTGTTCAACAGGCAGGTTATTGCCTTTGATATTACTTGGATTATTTCCCATTACTGTTTGCCAAAGTGCTTGGGTTACTTCGGTTTTGCCTATCGCAAAGTCACTTAAGGTTACGCTATGGATGGGTTTTTCGCGATCTTCTCCTCTTTCATTTCCCATGCTGAATATACCACCTTTTACTGCCACTATATCAAAACTTACGCCATTTACGGTTTCTGTAAACCCAACAGATTTTGTCCTAAAAAGGTCTTTTGTTGATTGATACTCTTTACCAGACAACGGTACCGTGATTTCAGTCATTCCTTCCGAAACAGCTTTGCCAACATTTTTACTCGATTTGCAAGAAGGCATAATCATAACTAAAGCTCCTGCAAAAAGGAACATACTTGAAACTTTCAAAAATTTTGTTCTCAAAATCTAATTGTTTTTATAGTTAATTGATAACTCGGAAATTACTGTTTTTATTGTTGTTTTTTATTTCTACTTTACTAAATTAGACTTTAATGTAATACCTATCCATTTCTGCTTGTCTTTTTCTATGTCTAATTCGGATATGTTCCATGCATAAATCGACTTCTTTTTGAGTTGCAAAATTAATGGCAATAATCAATAGCCTTGCAACTCGAACACTAAATAGAGGAATTTTTTCCTGTTCTAGGAGTTTGATATTTAGCAAATAAAGGCTTGCCATTAATTCTTACTTCTTGGAATTCAGCAAAGTTTGTCCTTTGTTATAATTTTGTGTATTCGGCAAATTAGAATTACCAACACCAACTTTCATCAATTCTATCAATTCGGGGAAATAATTTTGATACAGTCCGCGTGGATTTGTTTTTTCTTTTTTGCAAATGGAAGCAGCCATACCAAGCACTTCGCCCATCATTCCCGTAGTCCGCATTACGCGAACAGTACCCAACGCCGAGTGGGTTACGCTGATGTTGCGTCCAGCCATCATTAGATTTGGCACATTTACAGAATACAAACATCGAAATGGAATAGGATAAGGGTAAATCTTTGTATGCCTGGCTATTGACTTGTACTCTTTTCCTGGAAAAAGAAGGCTGTTTTTGGGGTCTGGGTAGTGCAAATCGATGGTCCATGAAGTGGAAGCAGTTCCATCGGGATAAACCTTAGCGTCGGTTAAATCGGATTCGCGAAGTACATAATCACCTACCAAGCGTTTTGATTCACGTTTTCCTGCCACGTAAGCCACCCATTCTAATTGCTTATTTGCATATTCAGCTTTTACTTGCGAATGGTTTTTAAGAAACGACCAGTTAGAATATACCACCATCAATCCGTAATCTCTTATGCGCTCTATCTCGCCAATTTGGTCTATTCCCATACCTGTTTCCCAGTCCCAATCGCCACGTAATCCCTTTTGAAGTTTATTCTCACTCCAATCAAGCCCCCACTTTATATCAGGGAAAACAGCGTCTTTATTTACCTGTACAGCAAACCATTGAACGGATGAACCCATGGTCATTGTATCGGCCACTTCGGGCGCTCTGCTTTCACCATACTCTTTGGAGCTTTCACGGCCCTGCATATATTTTGCACCAGCCAGGGTTCCAATAGTTGCATCGCCTGTACAATCGGCAAAAAGTGGTGCTGTAAACTCACGTTGTACGCCAGTTACGATGTCGGTTGCCTGAACACTTTTGATGCGACCATTCTCCATTACTACTTTGTTGGCGCGATGATTCAGGAAAAGGGTTATATTCTTTTCATTCTGAACGGCTTTCAACTTTTTGTCGTCTTCATAGTTCGCAAAAGGTTGTGCATTTCCTTGTTTCAATGGCCCAATTTCGTTCACCAAATTACCAATATTCGGATAAGGTTCTACGCGAATATGTCCACCTAAATGCACCCGTACATCGGAGCTATTGTTGCCACCGAGCACGGGTCTGTCTTGTATCAAAGCCACGTTCACTCCAAGTCGTGCAGCCGAAATTGCAGCACAAGTGCCGGCCATTCCGCCACCTACAACTACAAAATCGAACTCGCCTGCAGCATTCACTTTTGTAATAGCAGGGTTTATTTCTGAACGCAATTCGTTTGTCTTTTTTCCATCAGAGGAGGGTACATAACTCAAGTCGGCGCTAAACAATATGGCATCGCAGCGACCATTGAATCCCGTTAAATCTTTGAGTGAAAGTGTGCAATTCTTGTTTTTAATTACAACCATTCCACCATCCTGCCAACTCCAATCTCCCGAATTTGTTCCAAGGATTGGTTCAAGCGTTTTTCCATCAAGCATCAATTGGAATTTCCCCGGAGCATCAACGGTATTCCAACGCGCTGCCCAATTGTGCGTTCGCACAAAAACATGATATTTACCTTGCTTCTGAAATAGCACCGAAGTGCTGGCATCTTGCACCGGCACACCCATACCGTGAGCCATAAGGTAGGGCGAACCCATCACATCCATACTTTGCTGATCGATAACCCAACCGCCCTTTTGGCTAAAACTCTCGGCTTCGATTAGTATTTTATCTTTGTTCTGACTTTTTAAACTGCTAAATAATAGAATAGCAATACAAATTAAAACTGTTTTTTTCATGATTTTTTTTATGTTTATTGCTTTTTACCAATTATCAGTCCTGAACGAAGGTACAGGCAATCCAGCAGTACTAAAGAGATAACCTTCAGTTTTTGGAAAATTACTAAATGCATAACGAACTGCAAAAGGCACTTTTACATTATCGCTTGTAATTTGTATTTTCCTGAAATCGTTATTCATTTTAATTATTTTGGCTGGATAAAACACACTGTCCTTGCCAGCAATTTGAAAACAATCCACAGATTTATCAAAAGTGGTAAGTCCATATTCAGCATTATCAAAGGCAATATTGACAACATTATCCTTTATTTCCAGATTCTTATAAGTCGGAGATTTATACGCAATGCCTTTAAAATTATAGGTTTCTGACAATGCCCAACAGGCCAATCGTTTACTGACAGTTTGCTTTTCGGCAGGGTGAATCCAGCCTTCGCTGCCAATATCGAGGGTACACACCATGCCCGAATTTGGAATTGTGGTCATGGCTTTGAGCTGCTGTTCACGCAAATATGCCGTTTGAAGCCCCTTGCTATCGCCATAGGAATAGGGCGCAATTTGCACATAATAAAACGGAAAATTTCCAATACCGAAATCACTCCGCCAACTGGCAACCATAGCTGTAAACAATGCTGCATAATCTTTGAAATTATTTCTGTTTGATTCAGCCTGATACCAAATTACTCCTTTAATATTGTAATTTATAATTGGTTGTATCATTCCGTAATATAAATGCGATGGGCGGTTTTGCTCTCTGGTTTCCAGACTGGATTGCTTCAACGGTTCAGGAAAATTGGCCAGCGTTTTATTATTCATCCATGCTTCGATGCGGGTTCCGCCAACGCTCGAACAAATTATTCCGACTGGAACTTTTAATTTCTGCTGTAAAAGTTTGGCATAGAAATATCCTACGGCACTGAATTTACCTACACTTTCGGCATTGGATACTTCCCATTTTCCGTTACAGGTATCCTGAGGAGTTGACATGGGAGCTTTTTTTACAGTAAAAAGTCGAAGATTTGGATTATCTGCGTCAAGCAATGCATCGTTCGACCCCAGTACCGGTTGATATGGAAATCCCAACACCGGCATTTCCATGTTCGACTGTCCACTGCAAAGCCACACTTCGCCCAACAGAATGTTGTTCAGTTCTATTTTCTCCTTTCCCATTTCAATTTTAATGGTATAAGGTCCGCCTGCTTCGGTGGTTTTTAGCTTTGTCATCCAATTTCCTTTTTCATCGGCAACAGCGGCAACGACTCCATTATTCCAGCCCGTTGTAATCTTCAAACTTTTCGCGGGAGTTGCTTTACCCCATATCTTAACTTCCGTATTGCGTTGCAAAACCATATTATTTCCCAATACTGATGCTACTTTTAATTCTGCTTTTACAGATAAAACAATAATAAACAGACTGATAAGAAATGGTAATTTAAGATTCTTATTCATAATGCTTTCCAGTTTTATGTTTTATTTGAGATTTTACTTTTGCAAATTAGAATTTTTCATTTCAATTTTAATCACCGCATCCAGTAAATCAGGTTTCTGTGGCGATTTACTAACCTTGATAAAAAGATTATCCGCTTCCTTGTTGCCAAGCCGAGTTTTAAAAGTTTCCAGTTCAGCTCCCGAATTCAACATAAATACGTCTTTAACTGATTTTGAATCAATGCCTTTTGCATTTATATCACCCAAAACCGGATACAACCAATGTGCATAAATTGAATTTCCTTTCTGGGTATAACGTCCCCAATCCTGTCTTTTGAGCGAACCGGCACCAGCACCATAAATGCTTTCTCCGTTTTTGTCCATCCATTTGCCCACTTCGGTGAGGATATTCACACATTCTGCAGGGAAATTTCCACGGGGGTCAGGACCTACATTCAACAGCATATTGCCGTTTTTGCTCACACAGTTAACTAAACTATGAATTATCAGCTCGGGCGATTTCCAGTTTTTGTCCTGCTCGCTATAACCCCATGCGCCATTCATGGTCAGGCAAGTTTCCCACGGAATAGGGTTGTTGTATTTATCCACCAAAGCTGCTTCGGGGATGCCTTGTTCGGGCGTGTCGAAGTCGCCTAATTCACTAATTGTTCTTTTGTCGCCTACCACACCGATATTTTCTTCTAACCTGTTATCCAGTATAATGGATGGTTGATTGGCACGAATCATTTTCACCAATTCCTTCGCTTTCCATTTTTCGCCGTAATATCCCGGAAATGAATAATCGAACCACATAATATCGAGTTTTCCGTAATTTTTGGTCAGTTCTTCCACTTGTCCATGCATGTATTTCAGGTAATTATCCCAATTAAATTTTCGTTTGGCATATACAGAATCACCTCTTTGCGGATGATTTCCAACATTCGGATAATCGCGGTGATACCAGTCGATAATGGAATAATACAAGCCTACTTTCAATCCTTCGGCACGGAAAGCGTCCAGAAATTCACGCACCACATCGCGTCCTCCAAATTGTTTGCTGAGTTTATAATCAGTTAGTTTGCTGTCGAATAAACAGAAACCATCGTGATGTTTTGCCGTCAAAACAGCATATTTCATTCCGGCGGCTTTGGCAGCTTTTGCCCATTTTTTGGCATCAAAATCAATCGGATTAAAGGCATCCACATATTTTTGATATACTTCGGTAGTCAGTCGTTCGTTCGATTTTACCCATTCGCCTCTGCTGGGAACTGCGTAAGCCCCAAAATGGATAAACATACCAAAGCGGGCTTCGCGCCACCATTGTGTTTGTTTCATTACTTCTTGATAACGAGCTTGATACTCTTTGGAAGGAGTTTCTTGAGCCACTAAATTTGCTGACATCAACAGAATAATCAGTGTACTTATTAAATTCTTTTTCATGCGTTCATTTTTATTTTATAGTTAGTTGCTCATTTCAAGTATTTTTATATTTTAATTGTTATTGGTTTTCCGCACAATTCACCTTGTGGCAGGTCTAAAGTGAAATTCCTACAATTGATATTCAGTATTGTTTTTTTTAAGTTTACATCCCACATTGGGACGTGAGGTTTCCAAATTTCCGTAATACAAAATGGAATTATAAAGTTTGATACGAATGTAAGGGGGAAGACCATAAAGATGGAAGTAGGGCTAATATAATGAGGGCGATTTTTTTCATTTGCATATACTAATGTGGCTTGAGATGATTCTTAGGTAGTGTATTTACTGCAATAAAAAAATATCGGGTAGCTGCATTTGCAGTCCTACCCGATACAGAAGTAAACAAAAAATCTTAATCCAACAATTCTAAATCGTCAATATACAATTCTAAATTATCCGACAAAGTTTGTTTTTCAAGACCCAAATTAAAATTAATCGGTTGAGTTAGATCCCAGGTAGCACCACCTGAAAATAATTTTCCTTTCAACTGAACCGTGTATTTTTCCCATTTATTGGTACCTAGTATTTTTATTCCGTCGCCAGGGGCACCAGCTTTTACCGCTGTACCTTCTTTGATGATAAACCCATCGTAGTTGCAATTCAGTTTTACATCAGCATTTGATTTTGCCCAGAACGTCAAGGTATAAGTCAGCTTTGATACAATCCCCAACTTTTTGGTTATTGCCACATTAAAACGTGCAAGGATTTCTCCTGTGGCAGTTATTTTCAAAGAATTTTTCCCCTTGTTTTTTTCGGTAGAGCTTAATTCAATAGCACTTCCAGGAACTTTATTCTGGTCGGCTTGCCAATACCAGTCATTTCCTTCAACTGCATTTTTGGAGCCTTTAATTAAATTACCGTTTTCAAAACCACCGTTTTTTAATGTGTAACTCTGTGCAAAGGTCGTGAAGCCTGACAATACAACGAATGCGATAATAATTGCTTTTTTCATGATAAATAATTGTTTTATTGATTAATTTGGTATGTTTATGATTTTTATTTCTCAGTATTTGAAAAAAAGCACTTCGTTTTTTGATTATTAGTAACAAAGTGGAATTATCAACCACTTTGCGACTAACAATGTTTCGAGTGAACTAAACAACTGAAACTTGCTTGAACCATTGAACCTATTTCAAAAACAACATGCTGATTTTCTGTCGATTCACCGATATTTTAGTAACTATGATTCAATTACTCATCTGCCTTTTACAGCACTATTTTTTGCGAAATAATTCCATTTGTAGTGTATAGCCGAACTATATAAACGCCTGATTGTAGCGTAATTTGCTCGCCTTCAGACACCAAGCCTTTTTTATGCATTTTGCCTGTGATGGAATAAACCTGAACTACACCAGCAAATTTGGAAACAATACCGCTTTTCAACACCGAAAAACCAATAATGTCCTGACGTGGAGTGAAAACGGCAGTAGAAGGAACCCCGCCCAATTCGTAACAACCCATATCGTATCCAGCTCCTACTGGACGAGCACAGCCCAATATATCGGTAGTGACTTTTTTGTGTCCAACCGAGTCTGCCAAATTCAATCCGGCATCAATAGCAGGAGAGTATTCACCAAGGCTGTAATTACCGTTGGCATAATCCTTAAACGAAGCATCGGTAATATCGGTTACACAGTTGACTCCAACGGCTGGAATTGTTGTTTCAAAACCACAATTGGTGATTAATGGAGCAGTTGTACCTGTAAAAGCATTAGATATTTTATTAAACAAGCAGTTGGTAAAAGCGTATTTAGGGGTCAAAGCCAATAACCCAATACTCGTGGAAGTTCCTGTGCTAGTTAAATTATTGGCAAAGGTGCAATTATTAAATGAACTTGCAGATGTTGATTGATAAAAAGAAATTAGAGTAGAACCGATATTTCCGGCAAACAAACAATTATTGGCTGTATAATTTGTTTTACTGTAAATAGCTGAACCTTGGGTGCTAACAACAGTTCCGGCAGTATTGCCAATAAATTTAGAATTAGTAATCAGACAGGATGAAGTAGTCGGAATGTTTATTGCACCACCCGAATCATTGGTTGTGTTATTGCCTTTAAAAGTACAGTTGTCTATATTAAAAGCAGAAGTGCTCAAATTTAATGCACCGCCTCCGTAAGAGCTATTAGCAGTAGTAGTAGTGGAAGAGTTTGATGTAAAGGTACAACCCGAAATATTAAATACATTTGTTGCTCCCGAAGACAATAACATTGCCCCACCACTGCCTACTGTAGTATTACCTGTAAAAGTACAATTACTGATAGTTATTGGGCTGGCATTCGTGGCTGTAATATAACATGATATGCAACCTCCACTACCAGCTGTAGCGCTGTTGTTCGAGAAACTGCAATTTAAGATTTTCACACCGCTAGTTTTACTATAGAGATACAATCCTCCTCCTGATCCGTTTCCTGTACTGCCACTTGTATTATAATCAATTTTACAACCTGAAACCACACAGGTATCGCCATATACAGTTACACCACCGCTGGTCAAGGGACCTGTATTATGATGAATATACGAGTCTTTCAATGTTCCCTTGGATAATACCGAAACACCGGCACTGGCTCCTGTTGTAAGACTTCCCACACTTTTACAACCAGTAACTATACAGTTTTGCATAATTGTTTTGGCACCTGTAATTTTTGCCCCGCCACCAGAGCCATTTCGGTTGCTGTTGGTACAATTCTGAAAAGTAATACCGTCAATTACCGAAGCAAGCGTTCCACTATAAGTTGTCATAATTCCGATATAAGTGCCTGCACCATCAATAATGGAAGCATTGGCAAAATCCCAAGCCAAAGGGGATGCTTTCGCACGTTCCGTAATGGCATATTCTGTGCCGGCAAAACCGCCGTACATACTTACTCCTGCAAGCAAGCTATCGCGACCGTTGATATTGTAAGTACCTGCAGCCAACCAGATTTGGTCGCCCGAGGCAAACTGATGTGCCGAGAATACGGGTTTTGCGAACCGTTTATCGTCCAACCACTGGTTTAGGGTAACCGATGCTCCTGCCGCACCAACTACCGATAAATCAACGATAGTATCGCCTACTCCTGCTGCACGCCAAGAGACCGCACCAGATGTTCCTAATTGTACCAGATAGGTTTTGGCTGCAAAGGCAGAAGAACCTGTAAATAATGCTATACTAAGCATTAAAGTAAAAAGTTTTTTCATGATAGTAAAATTTTAAAGATTAATTGATTTGTTCTTTTTTATTATTCAACTTTCCCAAAGTTTTTAAACCTTGGGAAAGTTGTAAGATTTTAAAAGCTGATTATTGAACAGCTACTTTTTGAACGTTACTGCCCACTTTCACCATATAAATTCCCCGAGGCACAGCTATTGATATATTGCTAGTGCTGATTTTGCCCGATTTGATTTTAGAACCTGTCATGGCATAAACCGTCATTTCTTCACCAATTGTAACATTACGCAATTCAATGCTGTTATTAACCGAGTAACACTGGAAAGCTGATTGTGTTTTTGTTAATCCTGTTGCCAAATCAAATTGAACTACCAATGTTGCATTGGCAACTATGGCAGGAGCTGTATAAACACCACTCACTATGTCACCTTTTACTTCAGTACCATTGTAGAGAACCGATGTAATTACGTATCCTGAATTGGGAGTAATAGTAAATGCCAATTGAGTGCCATAAGGTTTTGTGTCAACATCGCCTGTTGTATAACTATTTACAGTTCCATTGCTATTAAATGTAATGGTGGTATTGTAATTAATAAGGTCAAATTGAACTACTAAGGTAGCATTTGCAGATAGGGCAGGCGCAGTAAAAACATTCCCCACCAACGAACTAGTAACATCTGTACCATTATATTTTATCGAAGTTAATTGGTAACCTGTTGAAGGAGTAATAGTGTATGTCAATTGTGTTCCCTGTGGTTTTGCATCAACATCACCGGTAGAGTAACTATTTATAGCTCCATTGGCATTAAAAGTAATGGTTGTATTGAAATAGGGAAGTTCATAAGCGCCTATATCATAGGCACTTCCCTGCTGACGGATAACTCCGGCAATGTCTGGACTGCAGGCAGCTATTGTTGTTCCTGCATTAAGTGCAAGCGAAGTGGCTGATAATCGGTAATCCCTGCTTGCCACTGTAGCATTGGCAGCATCCACAAAATCGGCAGCTGTAATGGTTTTTATGCTAATGTTCGACAATGTTCTATCAGATGCACAGTTAGTTGTGGTTGGATTGGTTTGTCCAGAGAATCCGGACACATTATAAAACAGGCAATTGCTAAATATATAGGGTGGGTAAGGGGAAGTCCCAATATTTAAAAGTACAATTGGAGCTGCTGTTCCGGTCGAAGATAAATTATTGGCAAAAGTACAGTTCTGATAAGTACTCGCAGCTGCTGATGTATAAAAAGTAATCGGTGTGATACCGGTATTATCGGCAAACAGACAATTATTGGCAGTATAGTTGGATTTGGAGTATATAGCTGAACCGCTGCTGGTAGTTGTACTTCCGGCCGTATTAGCAAGGAATTTAGAATTGCTGATAGTACAGGAAGCAGTAGAGGGTATTGTAATGGCACCTCCGGAAGATAAAGTCGTGTAATTGCCGGTAAAAGTACATTTATCTATGCTAAATGCACTGGTACTCAAAATTAATGCGCCGCCACCTGCACCGGCAGAAGAAGAAACTGTCGAATAGTTTGATGTAAAGGTACATCCCGAAATATTAAATGTGGCTCCTGTCACACTCAAATTCATTGCCCCACCACTTCCTTTAGCATTATTTCCTGTAAAAGTACAAGTACTGATGCCAATTGGGCTGGCAGGGGCATTTGCAACATAGGTTGCAATGGCACCTCCGGCAAGGTTGGCACTGTTGTAAGAAAAACTACAATTCGAAATATTTACACCACTGGCATAACTATACAAATATATACCGCCACCGTCACCTGTAGTTGTATTATATTCAATTTTACATCCCGAAACTGTACAAAGGCTTCCACTAACCGTAATACCTCCACCATAATTAGTGCTTGCTGTATTGTGATGGATATACGAGTCTTTTAGTGAGCCGGCAGCTGTAAGCGTAATTCCTGCGCTAGCACCGGTACCTGCAGTTGAACCTGTGGCAAGTGTACAAGCTGTGATGATACAGTTTTGCATGGTTGTAGCCGCTCCCGTAATTTTTCCGGCTCCACCCGAAGTATTAGTGCTACCATTATTGCAATTCTGAATGGTTAACCCATCAACCAATGTGGTTAGAACGGCATCACCTCCTGTTATAGCAATATACGTTTTTACACCCCCAACTGAACCATCCAGTGCCGTAATATTGCTGAAATCCCATTTATCAGTGCTGTTTTTAGCACGGTTAGCAACCGTTTCTCCAACGGTTCCGGCAAAGCCTCCATAAATAGACACACCTGCTTTTAAGGTTACAGTACCAGTTAAATAATAAGTGCCGGCAGCAATCCACACCTGATCACCGGAAGTCAATTTTGGTAAGGCAAATGTGGGCGTATTCAAACTTTTGTCGGCAAACCATGCATTAAACGTAGCGGCTGATCCTTTATTAGCCGTAGATAAATCTACAATAGTACCTGTACTTGCATAACTTGCATCCCAAGTGGCTGCACCGCTAGTACCTAACTGGACGTAATAGGTTGTTGCTGCAAAAGCAGTTGAACCAGAGAATAATGCTAAACTAAGCATTAAGGTAAAAAGTTTTTTCATAAAAATGTTTTTGTTGTTCCTTTCAAGAACATGTTAGTAAAAGGATTTAATTGAGTGGTTGAATTAATTGTATTTATTGCAAGAATTTTCGATGCAAAAATACATGATAGTAGATTGCATTATATGGGTGAAAAGTACTTTTTATGTACAAATTAGTACAAATAAATTGAAAAATGGGTAAATTAACCACCTAGGCAGTGTTAATATTGCTCTTGTCTATAATTGTATTGTTATTTTTTACAATCACTTTTTGTAAAATATAAGCCATAGATAATAGTAACAATATCCAAACACCATCGCCTACCGGAATGCCTGGGTCACCGGGATTAGTGCCACCATCTATCAGCATTGGGGAATTATTGTCGGACAAATCGGTGGTTAATGATAGGGTGTTGTTAGTTAAAAAGGTATTTGAAGAAGTATGTGAAAAGGTTGGAGTATTTGACTCAAAACTACCAACTGTTTGAATACCGGTATTAATTGATTGGGCATTTCTACTTTGAATTGTGTTGATATTGTTTGAAACATTTTTAATTACAGCCGCATAAGTTTTTACTGATTTCTTTGGAGTAAAGCTGTAATTTGCAACATTGATGTTATTCCCAACTCCACTTTTTGAAACCGAAATATTACTTTTAATTGGTGCATCTTTTTCTAAGTTTGAGTTGCTTGGAAAATCAACTTCCGGATTGGAAATACCTTCTGAACCGGACAGCATTCTGGTTTTGAAAACTGGCAAATTATTGTTTAGGGGCATTGTGTGTTCATTCCAAACCGCAACTCCATTCCAAGTCAATGCTTCATTTGCCGAAATTTGCGTCAATTCATTGCGTAGCAAAACTTCAATTTCTCTATACTGGAAAAATTGAACAGCAAAAACAGTAAGACCTAAAAGCAGTATAAAAACTGAAATTATCTTTGGTAATCGTTTGTTGTTGAGTAGCTTCATGAATGTAAATTGCTTGTATTTTGTGCAACGGGGGCGCGACTTAAAGTCGCACTCCCGTTAAATTGCTAAGTCAACGCGTCAAACCGCTGAAGAAGCGGTTGTACGCTAATGAATAAACTCCCGCCAACGCAAGCAATATCCAAACTCCATCGCCTACTGGCAAGCTTGCCCCAGGATCGCCAGGATCGCCACCCACTTTCTTTACAGTTTTATTGTCAGAAAGACTAGTGGAAACAGAAGCTGTTTTGGCTGCCAATGCGGGCGTGGCACGTTTTGAACCTTGCTGGGTCGTCGTCATTGCGGCTTCTGCTGCACGTGTATCGAGCAGTAGCAAGGCGTTGATATCCGATTTTGTTGGGTTTTGGGGATTGGAAATGTACTGCACATCGGTTGTTCCAAAGGCAAACGACTGCGATGAATTGCGGGCGTAATTACCGCTGCCGCTAGTACGAGTGCTAGCCGATGTTTCATTTAAGTTCAGTCCATTGGATTGGTCAATTCCCGCAGATGGAAAATCGAGATTTGAGGTTTGGGCATAATCGCCACCCGACGTGCTTTTCATTTTGTGGGTGGGCAAAGTTACACCCGACAAATCGGAACGAATTTCTTTTGCTCGAAAATTAGTTGCAGCAACGTCTTTGTTGTTGGACAATAAATTGACGGATGTTTTCTTGGACAATTGTGCGAAACTGTCCGACACATTGGTTTGCTCCATTTGGGAACCAAAAAACATTAATGCATATACAACAGCACCGAGTACTAATGCTAAAAGGAGCAATGCGCCTGATTGATTTGAATTGTTCATTATATTGTGATTTTTAAGTGGCCCCTAGCCCCTAAAGGGGAACTGAGCAAGTATTGATAACTATAATCATTGACTGTTTTTTAAACTAATAAAGATTTTTATTACATTTTCAGTTTTGAATCTTCAGGACTGGATTGCAACAAATCTATTAAATACAATTTACCGACTACCAACTGTACAGACTTTTGTACTTCCCTACAATCTACCAACTACCAGCTAACTACTGTACAGACGTGGCATGCCGCGTCTCTACTCCTAACCACTTCATTGCAGGCTCTTCCTCCAGAAACATTTTAATTGAAATGCCATTGTTATTGGTAGTTGTTTCAAAGAATCTAAAAAATTGTTCATCCTCAGCACTCGACAGATGTACAGTCGGAA
>Ga0194037_1001712_pt1 | contig 15400 bp, 11 predicted proteins | sample JunL306m_MetaG_FD_148653 | JGI IMG/M metagenome (GOLD analysis project Ga0194037, IMG submission 148653) | Anoxic zone freshwater microbial communities from boreal shield lake in IISD Experimental Lakes Area, Ontario, Canada - Jun2016-L304-6m | ecosystem: Environmental > Aquatic > Freshwater >...
GGATACAGGTCTAAACCCGTCGCCTTGTTATAAATATCGACGGCACGGAAGATCATGTCTGGAGCGGGACGCCCTTCGGCAACTTCGGATGCGGCCACCGATACATCAATGAGTTCCGCCCAGCCCAGGCTGTAGATGATTGGATCGAGGATCTCACGAGGGAAGCCGGTAGATATTCCCACTCCAATTCCCCGTTTGCGCAGCTCGCGGAAGAACTCACTTACCCCATCAAATTCAATGAGCTCACCCTCGGCTACCAAGTCGGTGTAGGCAGTCACGAAGCGCTCATGCGCTGCGAAAGCCGCCTCGGCATCACCTTCACAGAGGTGGGTAAATACATCAATCTTGCGTTGCCCCATTGTTGCAATCACATACTCGGTCATCTCTGCAAACTCTTCAGCAGTGGGGTTCGTAGGTTCCATGGCTATCTGGAAAGCCTTTACAACCAACCCGCCATCTTGCGCCGTTGTACCTGCGACATCTAGAACTACTAACTTTATTTCGGCCATGATCTGATGGTCTCCTCTGCGATAGCTGGTGAAATGGTATTTCCACGTCCACCACCACCAGTCACAACGAGAGCCCCGGGGGCTATTTCGCGACGGTAGTAAAGATCTTGACTCGTTATCTGGGAGTAATTCCCGGACCAACGACTAACAACCGCGGGTGCGGGAGCACCGAAGATAGAAGAGATAACGCTACGCAGGTGATCGTAAGGAGCCTCAAGAATCTCGTGAGTGAATGGTTCATCGTATTCATGTGTATCACCAATGGTAAATGAGTGATCTAAGCGGGGTACCAAGAGAAGTTGCATCTTGTAATTGGCTGATACTGGATCTTGTGGTGGCAAGGTATCTAAAGGTAGATCTTTGAAGGCTGGGTAATAACGCAAAGAATCGGCATCCGCGATCGAATGGTTAAGTGATGCACCCAGCGGAGCGGTTGTGCCCATTTGTAAGTGCACCCGACGTAGCGGTGCTCCCTCCAAAAATTCCGACAAGAAACCTTGATGGGACGAACCGGGACAGATAACCATCAAATCGCCGGAAATCTTTACCCCGCGTATATCCGTGACATGGTTACCGGATTCATCGTGATAGAAATCAACTACCTCAAAATTCGGACGCCAGGTGTAGTTAGCGTTCTGGTTCAGATGTGAATGCAAGCCGCTCATCAGCAGTCGCGGTTCGATGGCAGCATCTTGCGTACTCTGCAGGGCTCCAACAAATTTGCCCTGCAGGACCGGCTCTAATTCCTGGACTTGGGAGCGATCCAAGATCCGAAAGCCGCGCGAGTGAGCATCTGACATCTGCGCCGCCGCCCGCATGACCGCAAACTCTGCCTCATCTTGCGCGATGGTGAGGGAGCCCTGCGCTCTAAAGCCGATCGGAACTCTGCTGCCAATCTCTTCCCAGAGTTGGCGAGCGCGTAGCGACATTTCTAACTCGGCACCTGCCGCCCGCCCACTGACCCAAACCAAGCCAAAGTTACGAACTGAGGCAGAGAGAGGCTGAGGATCACGCTCAATGTGAAGAACTTCATGCCCTGCCTCTAGGGCCAGGAGCGCATGCATGGTGCCGATAATTCCGCCACCCACCACGACCGCTCTCACCCACAAATGAGAACACACTCCTGGATTAAATAAATGGCTGCCAGGTTGCGTAAAGGTGAATTTTTACCTGTTGCAGAGAACAATGCTCACTGTGCCTACCTTTGATAGTGACCCCAGAATCGATGAGACCGCCACAACTTCGGTAGCTCAAGCCAGAAATTTGATCCACACCTCGGAGACCATCAGGGCGAGAAGAGATTCGGCGAACAGGAAGCGCTTCGCCCGATTATTTAAAGATCCGAAGGCGATTGCGGTCACGATCACCTTGACCGATGAAGTGATGCGAATACATTCCGCGAGGCAGGCCGCCACTATCTTCTCGCGCGCCGCCAAGAAAGCCACCGTTAGAGGTTTCGGATTTTTCAATGCCGTGGGCCTGCGTCTGGCGCGACCGTTCACAAGATTAATTCCGAAGATTGTAATTTCAATCGTGCATCAGCGGGTTCGTGCGCTCTCCAAGGGATTAATACTCCCCTACGAAGCGAAGCCTTTGACCAAAATATTGCGACGTCGAACTAAACAAGGTATCCGTCTCAATATTAATGTCCTCGGCGAAGCAGTGCTCGGTCAGCGCGAAGCGGATGCTCGTTTCAAACAAATTTTGGAAATGATCGCCCGACCAGATGTTGATTACATCTCGGTCAAACTCTCGGCAGTTGTCGCACAGATGATCACCATCGACCATGCCGGTTCATTAGAGAAGGTCTGCGAGCGACTACGTATTCTTTATCGCGCCTCGCAAGAGAACAAAACTTTTATCAATCTTGATATGGAGGAATATCGCGACCTAGCTCTCACTGTAGATGCCTTCAAGCGCGTTCTCTCCGAGAAAGAATTTTCTAATTTCACCGCTGGGATTGTGCTGCAGGCATATCTACCAGAGTCGCACGCCGCCTTTTATGATTTAGTCACCTGGGCGAAAGAGCGCCATGCAAAATCTGGGGGAACGATCAAGATCCGTTTAGTAAAAGGTGCGAACCTTGCCATGGAGCGAGCCGAAGCAGAGTTCAACGGTTGGACTGCAGCGCCCTATCCGACAAAATCCGATGTAGATGCCAGCTACTCCCGTTTGATCGACGCCGCTCTCCGCCCTGAAAATGCTGATGCGGTGCGGATCGGAATTGCCAGCCACAACTTATTCCACCTCACCTGGGCCATCGAGGTTGCTCGCAAGCGCCATGTTCTCAAGCAACTCGATATCGAGATGCTGGAAGGTATGGCCAATGCAGAGGCGCTCGCCGTCACCCAGTCAGGCCACCAAGTATTGCTCTACGCGCCAGTCACGCGCGCCGATGATTTTGCCTCCGCTGTGGCCTATCTCGTACGGCGTTTGGATGAAAATACCTCAGATGAAAATTACTTAAAGGCAGCTTTTGATATTGGCAAGAGCGCGGCAAAATTCACAGATCAGAAAACAAGATTTGAAAATTCGGTCCGAGATCGCCACACAATTTCCACCTCTTCCCGGCGACATCTCATCAAGCCGGAGCGCGGATCTGGATTTTTCAACGAGCCATCGGGAGACCCAACGCGAACTGGTTTTATTCGCGAGGTAACAAAGGCGATTGCAGCGGTTCAAGGCAATAATGGAACGATTATTCCGATCGTCATTAATGGAAAAGCTATTGCTACAAGAGAGCAGGGCATAGGGACCGATCCCAGCGCTGATGGGGATCAGTGGTACTCCTACTCGGTTATTAATAAGGAATATGTTGACCAAGCAATCTCGGTTGCCCAAGCTTCAACGTGGAGTCAGATGAGCGCCGCGCAACGTAAAATTATTTTGGAGCAAGTTGCTACTCACATGTCGACCAAGCGAGCAGAGAGCATTGCGGTAATGACGCGAGATGCTGGCAAGACCGTCTCGGAGGCCGATCCCGAAGTAAGCGAAGCGATCGACTTTGCTCGCTTCTACGCCGCATCCATTGATGATGAGAAGAGCACGCCGATTGGTCCTGTCTTGGTAATCCCACCGTGGAACTTTCCCTACGCCATTCCAGCTGGTGGCTTATTTGCTGCACTTGCCGCCGGCAATCCGGTGCTCTTTAAACCTGCTCCGGAGACTGTGGCCACTGCGTGGGAGTTAGCGCAGCAATTGTGGGAAGCGGGTATTCCCGACGACGCACTGCAATTCTTGCCCAGCCTCGATGACGAGAATGGTCAGTACTTAGTTACTCATCCAGCGATCAAGGCGCTGATTCTGACAGGAGCTTTTGATACCGCCAACATGTTCGTGCAGTGGCGTAACGAGTTGAACTTACTCGCAGAGACGAGCGGTAAGAATGCCCTCGTCATTACCGCCTGCGCCGATATCGATGCCGCGGTAAAAGACTTAGTGCAATCGGCCTTTGGCCATGCTGGTCAAAAGTGCTCTGCCGCTAGCCTCGGAATCATTATCGAAAGTATTTATAAGGATCCCGCATTTACGCGCCAGTTGATCGATGATGTCTCAAGTTTGCAGGTAGGTGCCGGATACCACTTTGGGACCTCGGTCGGTCCAATTATTCGTGCTCCTGAAGGCAATCTCTCGCGAGCGTTGCACCAACTCGACGAAGGCGAAAGTTGGCTGGTCGAGCCAATGCAACTCGATCACACCGGACATTTGTGGCGCCCCGGAATCAAAGTTGGTGTGAAGCCTGGATCATGGAGCCATCGCAACGAATGGTTCGGCCCAGTACTGGCGCTTATGGTTGCCCCGGATCTTAAGACCGCGGTGCAATGGCAGAACGCCACAGATTTCGGTCTTACAGCCGGGATTCATTCGCTCGATCCCGTTGAAATCACCTATTGGATGGAGAACGCGGAAGCAGGAAATCTCTACATCAATCGCGGCATCACTGGTGCAGTTGTAAATCGCCAACCATTTGGCGGATGGAAACGCAGCAGCGTCGGCTCCACTGCAAAAGCCGGTGGCCGGCACTATGTAAATACGCTGCGCAATTGGGCGCCTATCCAACATTTAGATCTCGCTAAGCGCAGCGCAACAAAGTGGTGGAAGGAAGTTGGAACGCAAGCAATTGATCACAGTGGTTTGAATGTGGAGCGCAACTACCATCGCTACCGCAGACCGCTAACCCCGATCATCGTGCGCTTCGATCACGAGACCTCCCGCGATGAAACTGCTTTTGCAAAATACATCTCAGATCTCACTGGAGCTCGCGTTGAATTTAGTAGCAGCAAAGAGGAGTCGGTTGAAGAATTGGTGGCGCGTGCCACCGGAAAAGTGCGTTGGTTATCGCATGAAGTTCCACCGCGCGCCGCGCTACTAGCAAAGGGAATCAGTCTCGACGCTCGCCCGATTGCACAACGCGGAGATATTGAAGTACCACGTTGGTTGCTGGAGCAGAGCGTCTGCATTACCTACCACCGCTATGGAAACACTAACGGTGGCCCTAAGCCGCTCTGCTTGGGACTTAAGTAATTAACCTTTATAACTAGCCATCTCGCGCTCAAATGGATCAAGACCCATGGGGCCGATCTTGAGTGCGTAGTTGTGCCACGCCTTGATATCGAACTCTTCTCCCAGACGCTTCTTCGCATCTTCGCGGGCGCGAACCCAGACGCGCTCTCCCACCTTGTAGGAAATTGCTTGGCCCGGCCAGCCGAGATAACGATCGATCTCTGACTTCGCAAAATCAGGAGCAAGTAGTGCGCGATTAACCATTAAATCGAAGGCTGAGTCAGCGTTCCATGGCTTGCCATCAAAATCTTCATATCCGCAATGCATTCCGATATCGACGATGATGCGCGCTGCGCGCATTGCTTGACCCGACAAATATCCAAGTTCATAGGCTGGATCTTCGAATGCACCGAGCTCATCCATGAAGCGTTCTGCATAGAGCGCCCAGCCTTCGCCATATCCGCTGATCCACGCTTCGGTCCTTTGAAAACGGGTAAGGCGATCGCTTTCGATCGTTGCAGTTGCACATTGCAGATGATGACCCGGAACCGCTTCGTGATACCAGGTTGAAGCGATGTGCCAGAAGTTGAAGCGGGTGTGGCCCAGGGTTGGGTACCACGTTGTTCCAGGGCGAGAGAGGTCTTCACTTGGTGGCATGTAATAAGGAGCTGCAGCCGACCCCTCTGGCGCAATACGGGCATCGCAGAATTTGATACGAGGATCAATATCGAAGTAGACACCATCCAACTTCGCAACTGCTTGCTCAGTGAATTCGATGAGTTTGGCGAGAAGATTCTCTTCGCCATCGATACGGTGCAATTCGGCATCTTCGCAATACTCGGCAACCTCTTTGAGGCTCTTGCCAGAAAGTCCTAACTTATCTGCCGCACGGTACATACGAGCATTGATCTCATCGAGATCGCCGACTGCCCATTCGTACGTTGCTCGTAGATCTAAATCCGCACCGGTGAAGTAACGAGCCCATGGTGCATAACGCTGGGCACCAACACCATCTACATCAAGTGAGCGAGGAGCATGGACATTCTTCATCCAAGCCGACATTGACAAGCAAGCGGCTTCGGCGTTCTGCGCGGCTAGATGTAGATCTGGGTACTTACCTTCTGAATCAATGGAGCGCGCCATCTCGGCATATCCGCCAGAACCGTGGACACTCAATTGTTCTGCAACTCCTAAGACCTGACGACGAGATGTTCCCAAACCTTGGGCATCTAACTCTTCCAGTGCGGACTTCCAAGAATCTAGCGCAGCGCCAATCGCGTTGAGGCGAGAGGTTATATTTGCTATTGCCTGCGCACCTTCGGTGCTCATGAGAGTAAAGATGGAGCGAATATTCGCAACCGGGTTAGCTATTGGACCATAAGTAATAAATGCTTCCTTAGAATCAAATAATTTTAGAGATGCTTCCACGCGCTCGATCAAGACTTCGCGAGCAATTCGGTCGATATCATCGATGGGATTCATTGCTTTTACGCGATTGAGCACGTCGCGACGATAATCGGCTGCTTTAGTCTCTGCTGCGATTGAAAAATCATCAAGGAGATGGTCATAGCCAGGGATTCCCAATGCGGTCGCGTTCATTGGGCTCATGCGACCCAAGGTATCGATGTACTCGTCAGAGATGGCAAAAATTTCAGAGCGGTGAGTTGTCATGCCCAGATCATAATGAACCCCAGAAAATAATCCCAGATGGCCAATTGTGCCTAAGATTTGCCAGTGATCATTCATCGCGGCCAAAATGCCCGAAATGCCTTGTGGTACCTCTTCTTTCTCATGGGTATCGTCTCGATGGCTTGGGTCCCGCGCATCCCCGAGATCAAACATCAGTTAGCGCTCAGCGATGGCGGGCTCGGTGTGGTTTTGCTCGGCAGCACCTTTGGTGCGCTCATCGGATCGCAGGTCGGTGGTCGACTTACGCACACCTTCGGATCACAGCGGATCGCTGCGGTCGGTGCGCTATTTATGCCTGGTGGTCTATTTCTTATGGGCGCTGCGCACCAAGTCTTACAACTATTCACTGCTCTCTTCATCATGGGTTTTGGCTATGTCATGCTGGACATCACCGTAAACACTCAAGCGGTAGCCGTCGAAAAAATTCTAGATCGGCGCTGGATGTCTACCTTCCATGGCAGTTGGAGCGTTGGATCCTTTGTTTCTACGGTAACTGGTGGATTACTCGCTCACGTTATCTCGCCACAGATTGAACTTAAAGTAGTTGCGGTCATCGCCTTCATTCTTTACATCCCTGGTATTTACTTTTTGCTCAGCGGCAATGAAGATGAACACAAGGGTGAAGATGGAACTTCCGAAGGCAAACTCTCCTTCTTTGACAAGACCTCCCTTCCGCTCTGGGCAATAGGACTGGGCTTACTTGGTTGTTTACTGCCTGAAGGAGCTGCCAGTGATTGGGGTGGTGTTCTTCTCCATGAACATATGGGAATTGGCAAAGGCGCGGATGCGATCGCCTTCGCAACCTTTGCTCTGGCCATGATCACCAGCAGATTCTTAGGCGATCATTGGTTGGCGAAATATGGGCCGCGCAGAACAGTACGTGTGGGTGGATTCTTTGCGGGAATTACCTGGGGTCTTTCAATTGCAATTGCCGTCCCGCTCTCTGCACATGCAAAGGTTCCAGCCGCCATCATCATCTGTATTGGTTTTGCCGCAGCCGGACTCGGAATCGGACCTATGGTTCCTGCCTTCATGAACGCGGCCGCTCGAGTACCCGGAGTCGCCCCATCGGTCGCTCTAGCCCGCGTCAACATCATTGGACTCGCGGCTTACTTCATCGGGCCAACGCTCACAGGCGGTGTATCGCAACTCACCTCTTTGCCGATCGCGCTCTACATCTCCGTCTTGCTGTTGATCTTCACTGGATATCAATCACGAGTGATTAGTGCCGCAAAAGATTAGGAATTAATAATTTTTAGCAATTCAACTATTTCCGCTACTTCGCAGTCATACCTATTTGGCCAAGCGGGAAAGGGGTTCCTTATCTTCAGAGACCACGCGGTTTATCGCTTCGAGAAGATGTTCGTGACGTCTCGCGATGTAATAATCAATGGCTCTCAGAGCGGCTTCATGCATTGAGAGACCCTCAGAATCTGCTAACTTTTTGAGCGCGTTAGCCTGATGGTTGGAAAGTCGAAGTGTCATAACCACACCAAAATAATATCACCGCAGTATCAAGGACAATAAGGCTGTCGATTTTCCCCACCGCGCGTAACCTGTACACATGCTTCTCTTTACGGGCACCTCACTCGCCCTTATCATCGGGTGGGTACTTAGCCTGGCAGGTGCCTCGTCAGCGTCTGATCTTCTCTGGGCCCTGGGAGGAGTGGCTGGATTAATCCCATCTATTAGATGGCTCGTTGTTTCAATACGCGAGAAACAATTCGGATCAGATTTTTTAGCTTTGCTCACCATTGTCGCAACCTTGGCTGATGCTGAGTATTTGGCTTCGGCTGTGATCGCGTTGATGCTCGCCACTGGTCGACTCCTTGAGTTATGGGCGACTAACCGTGCAGATAGAGAACTTAACGAATTACTATCTCGCGTTCCTCGCATTGCGCATCGACTCAACGAGGATGGATCTCTTTCAGAAATACAGATTACAGAGATCAGCATTGGAATGCAGATCGTCATCAAATCAGGTGAAATTACTCCTGCCGATGGCATCTTGAGTACCCGAGCCACCCTCGATCAATCTGCGCTGACGGGTGAGCCCCTTCCCGTGGAGTGCGAAAGTTCTGCAGAAATTATGAGCGGAGTTCTCAACGCCGGACAGAATTTGACCATGGTCGTTGGGGAGATCCCAAGCAAGAGCACTTACGCCGGAATTATTGAATTGGTGAAGTCGGCGCAGAAAAATTACTCTGAAAATATTCGCCTTGCGAATCGCTACGCGCTCCTCTTTATTCCGCTGGTGCTTGGAGCTGCAGCCGCTACTTATTTCATCACGGGAGAGATTGCTAGATCCGTTGCAATTCTCGTGGTGGCAACGCCATGTCCGTTAATCCTCGCAGTCCCCATCGCGATCGTCGCCGGAATGTCCACCGCAGCAAAGCATGGTGTCATCGTGCGCTCTGGTGCCGCCTTGGAAAAACTGGCGACAGCCACAACTCTTCTGATTGACAAGACTGGAACTCTCACTGCCGGAGGACCTGAAGTCATCCACATCTTCTGCAAAGCAGGATATTCGAAAGAATCGATCTTGCAATCAGCAGCCTCTTTGGATCAACACTCTCCACATATTGTGGCAAAAGCGATCGTTGCGGCTGGAGAGAAGGCCAGTATCAAATTGCTACCTGCTAGCGAGATCCATGAGGACCACGGATCTGGAATCACCGGCGTGGTCTCCGACCAAGTTGTGTATGTGGGAAAAATTCGCGGCCCCCTACCCGATTGGGTGCCAGCCCAGACCGGTCTCTACGTTGGTGTGGAGATAGACAATGAACTAATCGCAGTCATCCACTGTGCCGATCCAATCCGACCTGAAGCCAAATGGGCGTTGGCAGAGTTCATGGGTGAAGGAATTACCCGCGTTGTGCTCGTCACTGGGGATACCGCAGAGGGCTCGCAAGAGATCCTAAGAGAGCTGCCGATATCCGCACCACATTTTGGACTCGCTCCGCAAGAGAAACTCAATGTGGTTCTGGAAGAGATGAAGAGAAGTAAGGGTTCGGTAATCCTGATTGGCGATGGGATCAATGATTCCCCTGCCTTAGCAGCGGTCGATGTGGGCATAGCAATGGGTGGAAGCGGGGCAACAGCCGCCAGTGAGGCCGCCGATATCGTGATTGTTGAATCTTCGCTAACTCGCGTGGTCGGCGTATTGAAAATAGCAAAGCTCACGGTCCGGAGAGCAATTCAGGCGGCAATTCTTGGAATGAGTCTCTCTACTCTCGGCATGGTGATCGCCGCATTTGGCTTTATCACCGCCTCGGAAGGCGCATTCCTACAAGAGATAATCGATCTCTTCTCAATTTTGTGGAGCTTAACAATTCTCAGCGCTTACCGCGGAAAGCGTTTCGACCAATCCACCTTGAGTAGAAGGTAAATTCCAAGGAGAGCCAAGATTTGAATGGCAATTCCCCACGGGGATTTCACAGAGTCAACCAAGACGCTGCTCATCGCATGTTGCTTTAAGGTTGCCGCTCCTGCCACATAGAGCGAGTAACTAATCGAGCGACCGATGACGAAGGCAATTGTTATGGGTAACAGGCGAGCATTCATCAGGGCTGCAGCTTCAAAAACTTGGGCAGAAGGCAGTGGGGAGATCAAGAAGAACAGGAAGTAAAGAATGACGCTCTTGCTGTTGCGGTGAACGATCTTGCCTATGTGTTCTAGATTTTCAACATACTCTCTCTTCAACTTGGATCGGAGCGCCTTAGTTGCGAGCGCGAGGAAGTACCGTCCTGATGAAGACGCCAAGACTCCGATCGCGATGATGGCAGCGGTATCGAGGTTGGTATTGAGTTTGTAAAATATCAAAACCGCCATCGTTGGCGGGGCAAAAGCGGGCAAGAGATTTAGCGAGAAGACCAGCAAAGCGAGAATGTAATAATGGTCCATCAGCTGGAGTAATAACTACGTCTATTTAATTATTACTACCGGGCAGTGCGCGTAAGAAACACAGTGCGTGCTGACTGATCCTAAGAGGTTTTCTACAATTGGACTGTGGCCACGATTTCCGAGGACGAGTAGATCAACATTTGCGCTTCGCTCGACCAAAACCAACCCTGGGTATCCCTCTTCAATAATGAAATCAACGTTCGTGGGATGGGGCTCCCCATAAACAGCATGAACGGTCTTCTCTAAACGGTACTGCGCGATCTCTGCTGGCCGATCATTGATCTCGGACATATCTAAGTTGAAACCGATCGCGATTAATTCAATGGTAGGAAATGGAGTCTGCCAACTCGTGAGAATATCGACATGCGCACCCTCTTTGGCTGCCAACTCGGAGGCCCATTTAAGTGCCGCTATCGACTTATCAGAACCATCAACGCCAACGAGAATCTTGCGGATGGAGTTCCCTGCTTTACGGTCTGTCATGACTGACTCCAATGATTCAACTGAATTGTGATCTCCATAATAGTCTGCCGGCGCCGCTTATCTATAGTGCTTCCACTCCTATTAGTCAGAGAAAAGTGCTCCGTAGGCACCAGTTGGAACCACGGGGTTTTTGGGCCGCTGAAAATTCACTCTCTCGTAATTCGCCCCTTGTTCCGGACGTGGATCTACATCGCCAAAATTTGGCCACATCGAGATCGCTCGCTCCGCTTGCGCGGTAATTGTTAAAGATGGATTCACACCCAAGTTCGCAGTCACACTTGAGCCATCAACGATATGCAAGGTTGGGTAGTTCCACACTCGGTGATAGGGATCGATAACCCCACTCTCTGGTGAGTCCCCGATCACACACCCTCCAACGAAATGTGCCGTGAATGGCGCTCCGATCAAATCGCCAATGTGACCACCGGCTACTCCACCGTGCTTCGCGGCAATCCGGCGTACAACTTCATTGGCTGCTGGAATGTAGGTTGCATTGGGCTTATCCGAATCGTTTCTAGAAGTGAGACGCCAGCCAAATAAGGATTTCTTGCCGGTTACCGAGAGTGATGAATCTACATTTTGCATGACGAGGGCGATAACAGTGCGCTGACTCCAACGTCTTACATTCAAGAATTTAACGACGAGTCCTGGGTGACTCAACATAGTTCTCCACCATTGGTGGCGGCGATCCTTGGGATGCTGCCCATCGGTCAATACAGTCTGGAGTAATCCCATCAGATTGCTACCGACTCCATATCGCACGGGCTCCACATGGGTGTGCTCATCGGGAAAGAACGATGAAGTGATGGCGGGGCCTTGGCTATAGTCAATATCAATATTCGGCATCAACGCGCCTGTTAATGACTCACTATTTGTTCGAGAGAGCTTGCCCAGCGCCGATGATAAATTGGGAAGTACGTGGCTCTGCTTCATGGCGTGCAATAGTTTCTGGGAATTGAATGTCCCGGCGGCAACAATTACCTGGCGCGCGGTAAATACTCGGTCTCTGCCTACCCACGCGCTGCTGCTCTTCGCGGTGACACGCCAACTGCCGTCGCTCTGCTCATCAATCTCAGTAACTGTATGTTCCGGAAATACTTTGGCACCAGCACCCTCCGCTAGGCCGAGGTAATTCTTGGGTAGAGTGTTCTTTGCATTCTCTCGGCAACCAGACATACAGCCGCCACATTGTTTACATCCATTGCGCTCTGGACCCTTTCCACCAAAGTATGGATCTTTTGAAGTAACGCCAGGACCTTCTCCAAAATAGATTCCTAGTGGAGCCAATTTAAAGGTGTGACCTACTCCCATCTCAACCGCGGCATCTTTCATCGCGCGATCCGATGGCGAGAAGTATGGGTTATCAACAACTCCTAACATCCGCGATGCCTGGTCATACCAAGGCGAAAGCTCAGTTTTCCAATCGGTGATGTGAGCCCATTGCTGATCGGCAAAGTAAGTATCGGGTGGGGTATAAAGAGTATTGGCGTAAACAAGTGAGCCACCGCCAACCCCGGCGCCAGCGAGCACAAGGACGTCTGGTAGTACGTGGATTCTTTGAATTCCTCTTAGACCCAATTTTGGGAGGAAGAGGAATTTGTTTATACGCCAAGAGGTCTTGGGAAAATCTTTATCCGCAAATCTGCGGCCTGCTTCAAGTACGGCGACCCGATAACCTTTCTCAGTCAGGCGTAGGGCGCTGACCGATCCACCAAAGCCGGATCCAATTATAAGAACGTCATAATCATTGATTTGCTCGGAAGCACCCATGGCCATCCCTTCCTATAGCGCGCAAGGTTAGATCTTAATCTTCCGAAATTCATCAACCAGCGACTCTTGTGCCGAAATTTCAAGATCCATCAAGAATTGCACATTCTCTATCGTTGCAATTGATTGGAGCCAGATGACTAGCTCAACCGAGTCATGGTATTTGCCAAGCAAATCCTGAATTGCTCTAAGTTTCAATATTCGCCTGGGGTGGTCTTTCAATTGAACCTCCGAAGACAACTCAGAGATATATCGAATCTTCTTGCAGAAGATGCGAACTTTATGGAGGTCAGCTCCGCGAGCATTGGCAAGTCCCTTGAATCTGTTCCACTCCTTCTTCCGACCTTTTTTTAAGAGCGCTCCAAAATCCACATCTGACCGCTGCACTTCGCGGAATGGGTCCCAGTTCTTTAAATCAGCTATTAGATCAGCAAACCGCACGGATCCCAAAGCCTCTACTAAATCAATACGCACTTGAGTGTGATCCAGAACGAACTGCTTCAGTATCACATCTGTTAATTCGTAACTCAGGCAAATTTCCGAAATCCTAGCCTCTAGCACATCAGCTGAACGCACCTCTCGGAGAACCAGGTTTAGCCAGCGCAATTCGTTAAGCATGTGTTCCACCCACAATGGGTCAAAAGCGCTCCGAAAGATTCCGAGGTAACATCTCAGTTTCCGGACACTGACCCGGGTTTGATGAAGCTTTTCGCTATTCACAGCCGCCAAAGGTGCAATAGCAATAATTTCTCCGGCGCATACTTCTACTCTCAGCAAAATCACTGAGGTCATCTCTTGCTGCTTTTCACTGACCATCTTGGCAACCATTCATCACCTAAGGTTACGGTGGAGCCCCCCGTCAGGATTGAACTGACGACCTTCCGCTTACAAGGCGGATGCTCTACCACTGAGCTAGGGAGGCGGACCGCCATTGGCGGCTCTTCAAGAAGGGCAATTATGACACGACAAAATGGCATAAGCGAACTCGCCTAGTAAAGGGTAGGTTTCGCAGGTGCGCCTCGGAGTCCTAGATGTCGGTTCAAACACAGTCCACCTGCAAGTGGTCGATACCCACCCCGGAGCACGCCCAAATCCAACTTTTAACTACAAAGAAGAGTTGCGGCTCACCGAATTTCTCAATGATAAGAACGAGATCAGCGACGAAGGTATCGATCATCTGCGCAGATCTATAGGTAACGCTGTCCTTCAGGCGCGTACCGTCCAGGTGAAAGAGTTCCTCCCCTTCGCCACATCTGCACTTCGCGAGGCGGCCAATGGTGATCAGATAATCACCAGCATCAATAAGGAATTTGATATCGATTTACAAGTCTTGACCGGTGATGAAGAGGCGAAATTAACTTTCCTAGCGGCGCGTCGCTGGTTCGGTTGGTCTAGCGGACGACTACTTGTCATTGACATCGGCGGAGGTTCACTAGAGATCGCCGTAGGCGTGGATGAATCACCCGAAGTTGCAACATCTCTTCCACTTGGTGCTTCGCGTCTTACCCAGAAATTTCTAATCGGGAATCCCTATTCGCAAAAGGGAATTAGTGCGATGCGAGAACATATAGAGTCACAACTGGAAGCCGTCTTGCCGGCCCTGGTAAAACATCAAGATTCTGACCGCTCCATCGCCACCAGTAAAACGCTCAGAACCTTGGCTCGCTTAAGTGGTGATTGGTTTGATACCAATGGCAGTGTTATTAAATTTGATGTTGTACGGAAAATTGCTACGCGCCTGGCTGATATGACTCATGAAGAGCGCACTAAATTGCCGGGAGTTTCGTCCAACCGCGCCAAGCAGATAGTTGCGGGGGCCTTCGTCACCGAGAGCGTCATGAGAAATTTGGATCTGCGAGAACTCGAAATTTGTCCGTGGGCCTTACGTGAAGGAATTGTTTTGAAATATATGGACTGGATGGAAAAAAGCTAAACGCTCGGTGCGGCCATCCGATCAATCTGCAAAACCTCTTTCTTATTGTGAAAGAGAACCCATGCTTCACCCGGCAATAATTTATTGTCAGGGTAGTCAAAATCAATCTTCTTGGTCAGCTTCTCCATCATCCGTGGCAACACGGGATTATGGCTACATAAAATCACTTGCTTCTTCTTCTTGATCAATTCTTTGGCGTATTCAATCGCCTTCTCTTTGTTCTTCTTATAGGTGTACTCGCTAACCGCATTGGTTATAACCGGTGTGATCTGCAGAGACTTTGCCATCAATGCAACAGTATCGAGGCAGCGAACCGCATCGGAGGTATGAATCTCATCTAATCCATATACCTGGTAGAGGGAGAGCATTCGCTTTGATTGCAACTGACCAACCAGTTGCAGCGGACGGTCTTCATCTTCACCCTGCCATTCGGTACGTTCTAATGCTTTTCCGTGACGCAACATAATCAGTGCGGAAGAGTCATAAGGGGTTGCGCTAAAGCGCACTAATATTTCGCGGTCACTTTCTCGAGTGGCTTTAAACGCCGCCGATTGCAGATCGAGCCAGATAATCTGATCAACCTCTTCGTTTGCGTGAAATGAGCTGTGATCTT
>Ga0194037_1001714_pt1 | contig 15387 bp, 12 predicted proteins | sample JunL306m_MetaG_FD_148653 | JGI IMG/M metagenome (GOLD analysis project Ga0194037, IMG submission 148653) | Anoxic zone freshwater microbial communities from boreal shield lake in IISD Experimental Lakes Area, Ontario, Canada - Jun2016-L304-6m | ecosystem: Environmental > Aquatic > Freshwater >...
TGAGCAACCGGTGCCGGCGCTGCTGCGCGGGTATTCGGCGCCGGTTCGCCTGGAATATCCCTACCGGACCGAAGAGTTGGCGGTGCTGATGGCGCATGAGCCGGATCCATTCTGTCGCTGGGAGGCCAGTCAGTGCATGGCATCACAGACTGTTTTAGGGGTGATGGCTGCCCGGCATCAGGGCGAGGCACTTGTGCTGGATGCCTGTTTTGCAGACGCCTTCCGGAAAAGCCTGACGAGTGGATTGGATGATCCCGCCTTCCTGGCAGAGATGCTGACACTTCCCTCCGAGAAATACCTGGCCGAGCTGGTTCCGGTGATTGATCCTGAGGCTATCCATGAAGCTCGTCAGTTTGTACTCCGCTCTGTGGGGTTGCTTTTTAAAGACGAACTGCTGGATCTAAGCGAACGCTGCCGGAGCGGGGAAGCATACTCTCCTGATGATGGCCGTTCCGGCCAGAGGCGCCTGGCCAACCTCACTCTAGCCTATCTGATGCGAACTGAAGAACGCGATGTCATCGAACTCAGCTTTGGCCAGTATATGTCGGCAGATAACATGACTGATGCCAGTGCAGCGCTGGCGCTCTTGGTCTCCTGCGACTGTCCGCAGCGTCGCACGGCGCTGGATCACTTCTACGGGCGCTGGCAGGGAGACCGGCTGGTTATCGATAAATGGTTCACGCTGCAGGCTACCTCGACGCTTCCGTCTGCATTGTCAGAGGTCACGGCGCTTCTGGGGCATCCCGATTTCGAACTCGCCAATCCGAACCGTTTCCGTTCTTTGGTCGGGGCTTTCAGCCAGGGTAATCAGGCCCGTTTTCATGCTCCGGATGGTGCCGGCTACCGTTTTCTGACCGATCAACTTCTGCGCCTGATTCCGGTAAATCCTCAGGTTTCGGCACGCCTTCTGGCCCCGCTGACAACCTGGCGCCGTTTTGAAAGCGTTCGCAGTCAGCTGATGCAGCAGGAACTGCTGCGGATTCAGGGTAGCGCCGATCTTCCGCGTGATGTATATGAAGTTGTCCAGAAGAGTCTGGCGTAATACAGTCTGCATGGTGTGTCGTAACAATGGAGGAAAACTAGATGGAAGAAGCAGTTACATTCTGGCTTGACAACAAAATATCGTCGGGAATCAAGTTGGCCGAGATCGGTAGTCAGTCGCTGGTGCTCTACCGGGAAAAATATTATCTGGTAGAGCGGGGTGCCGCCAGGATGCGTGGGGTCAGGCCGCTGCATTTTTCAAAAAGCTCGCTGCCGACTATCTGGAAGAAGGCCATGTTGGGCATTCTGCCACCTGTCAGCGCTGCAATAATACACCCGGAAGATGAAAATCTGCCGGTCACCACACCGATAAAAAAGGAGCGTACAAAAATGCTCAAGGAAATACCATCCGAACCGGCGCCTGTTGAAGAGCAGCAACCGTCGCAGCCCCGTGCAGCAGTGCTGAAAAAATCAGCGCCAGTGCGCGTTGCAGCCGACACAAAGCCTGCCAAAATCATTCAGGAAACAGTAGCTGCTGCCTGTCCTTACTGCAACACCAGGCACGAACTTCCCTTTGAAAAAGGAAAAAACGGTAAGCCGTTTTTTGTGGCGTGCAGTAAATGCAGCAGTGAGTTTGCCGTGCGCTATGTTCCGGTCACACTCTACCAGGCGCAAGTGGCAGCCTTTAAATAGGAATTGCTGCATTCAAGGAGACCAATGAGATGAACAATAACGATATAATGCGGCGAGTTCGCTATGCCCTGGACATCAGTAATCCCAGGATGGTTGAAATATTCAAACTGGTCGGTTGTGGTATGACTGAACCTACTCTGCTTAAACTTCTCAAAAAAGAAGAGGAAGAAGAGTTTATCGAATGCAGTAATCCTCTGATGACTTTTTTTCTGGACGGTTTGATTATCAATCTGCGGGGACGGCGGGAGTCGGATGATGTTCAGGCCGCTGCTGGCGCGCTGCCGCTTAATAATAATGCAATCCTCAAAAAGCTGCGCATAGCTCTGAATCTGAAAGAGGATGATATGATAGCCATAATGGGGCTGGCCGGCATCACGATTTCAAAATCAGAGCTAACGGCCCTGTTCCGGAACAGTGGACACAAGCATTTCAAAGAATGCGGTGACCAGTTCCTCAGGAACTTTCTGAAAGGGGTGACGTTACGCAACCGCCCCGGAGTTGCTGTTTTAAGCTAGTTTTTTCACCTGTCGGAGGTTTACGTATGTCGCTTATTCTAACATCCTATAATGATTGCATCGGCACGATTACGTTCAACCATGATGAAACTCGTAACAGTCTTTCAAACGAGCTTTTGAAAGAGCTGATTGAGGCACTGCACCTTTTCGGACAGCACAAGGCTCGGGCTGTCATTATCCGCGCCAAGCCGGGTGTCAAGGTCTGGTCATCCGGCTTTGATATCAACCTGCTGCCGACACCGGGACGCGACCCGCTCTCCTATAATGATCCGCTGGAGGAGGCTTTACGCGTGATTCAGCTCTTTCCGGCACCGGTTCTGGCCATGGTGGAGGGCAGTGTCTGGGGTGGAGCCTGTGATCTGGCATTCATTTGCGATATCGTCATTGGCTGTCCGAGTTGCGCATTTGCGATTACCCCGGCTAAAATCGGTGTGCCCTACACCTCCACGGGAATCCTGCACTTCATCAATGTTGTCGGTCCACGCATCGCCCGAGAAATGTTCTTCACCGCCCGACCGATACCCGCTGAGCGCGCATTACAGGTCGGCATTCTCAATCATTTGGTTCCTGCTGAAGAACTGGAACGTTACACCAACGCCATGGCGCTGCAGATAGCAGAAAATTCTCCACTGGCTATTGCGGTCATTAAAGAACAGCTGCGCCTGCTCGGGAATTCTCATCCGTTGAGCCCGGAAACGTTTGAGCGGATACAAGGGTTGCGCCGCCGGGCGTATGACAGTGACGATTATCTGGAGGGGAAAAACGCCTTCTGTGAAAAGCGGCGCCCTGTTTTCAAGGGGCATTAATTCCGGTATATCTCCTTGATATGAATCATGAATCATGAAGTAAATTGAATCTTGATAAATATCATCGTTTTAACTTGACGGTTCATGATTTAATTGTTATCAGAAGCCCTCAATATCAAAGTGTATTAGAGAGTGTCATGTCGCAGATACCGCTAGCTATCAGTGATGAAATCGAGTCAATAAACTTTCCTTCTATTCCGCATGTTCTCTTGCAGTTTTTGAAGGTGGTAGAAGACGATCACTCCCAGATTACCGATCTGGCAAAACTGGTCGGGCAGGATCCCGCCTTGAGTGCCCGGTTTTTGACGGTGGCCAACTCTCCGGCACTGCGTCGCGATAGAGAAATACTCAGTCTCGAACGATGTATGATTACACTGGGTACCTGTCTGACGCGCACGCTGGCGGCGTGTCTCGCTGTTCAGACTGTTTTCGCACGCTCGGCCGGTGAAGTTCAGTATGAATTGAAAGGCTTTTGGGGACATTCTCTGAGAGTCGCTGAAATGTCCCGTGCGTTGGCCGCCCAAAAAAATTACCCTGATATAGAAGAAGCTTATCTGACAGGACTTTTGCATGATGTCGGCCTGTTGCTTCTCTTGGGAAACAAGGGCACGCGCTACGGGGATCTGCTCAAGCTGAGTATCGATGAATCGGTTTTAAGTGACATAGAAAAGCCGATGATCGGCACGGACCATGCTGCCGTAGGGTCATGGCTGGTTGATCACTGGAAATTGTCATCGTTCATGTCGGATGCGATTCTGTTCCACCACAAACCTTCGGCCGAGATTGTTACCGCCGATACTTTGAGCCAGATCGTCTGGTCTGCGCACATCATGAGCAGCTATACTGTCAAGACAGACCTGACGCGTATGAAGCATACGCCGGATCTTGTCGCAGTTACGTCGATACTTGGAATTGACATGACTGAAATCTCCTTGATTCTAGAACATACGTCCGAGCAGGTTGCCATGCTTGCCGATGCGCTTGGCGTTGTAGAATCCGACGATGCCAGAATACTCCCTTCGCCTGTCATTCAATCTGAATCCGATCGTTTACGCCATAATGATCCCGATCCGGTGCATGCACACATGGATGAAATGGTACGGGATATGGCTTTGATGCAATCGTTGCAGCTTAATATGGCGGCGCTGAACAGTGAAGAAGACCTCTATATCGCCATCAAGGAATCTGCCAAGATTCTTTTCAGCCTCGGGAGGATTGCTTTTCTGCTTGTCAATCCTGATGAAGCAGCTCTTTCAGGTGCTCACTTTGCCGGCCAGTCTTCCATGCTGAAAAGGCTTGAAATAAAACTTGATACAAGCAGCAGTCTGGTCGCTGCCGTCGCTTCGGGTACACAGCCCAGTTTCACGTTTGACAAGGTCCGACCTGCCGAAATATCACTGGTTGATATTCAAATCACCCGTATCATGAACAGTGACGGTGTGTTGTATGTTCCTATGCGGCTTGGCGAACGGTGTATCGGAGTAATGGTTTACGGAATAACCGATTCGCAGTACAGCGTCGCTCGGAAACAATCCCCCTGGATGACACGTTTTGCCCAACTTGCTGCAAACAATATCGACGCCTGGCGAGAACTGCGATGCAACGAAAAACAGATTGCGGCGAATGTTGCCGGGAGCTATGAACTTCAGGCCCGCCGTGTGATCCATGAAGCGGGCAACCCTCTCAGTATTATTAAAAACTATCTGAAAATAGTATCGCTGAAGATACCGGGTGAAAATGAAATTCATCATGAACTCGATATCCTCAGAGAAGAAATTGACCGCGTTTCGCATATTTTACTGCGCCTTGATTCTGCAAACGCTCTGTCACCACAGGCAGGTACGGTTAACATAAACAGCGTAGTTGACGGCATGCTGTCGCTTTACGGTGATTCGCTCTTCTCGGTGAATGGTATAACTGTTGATAAAACGCTGGACCGTTCTCTCGCTCCCATTACGTGCGATCAGGACGGAGTCAAACAGATTTTGTTGAATATCTGGAAAAACGCTGCAGAAGCGATGCCGGGTGGAGGACGCGTTGTCATTTCCACAAAAGATAATGTCCCCAAACATGGCCGCCTGTTTGTAGAAATTGTACTGAGTGACACCGGTCCCGGTTTACCGCCGGATGTCAGGCAACGGCTTTTTCAACAACTGGAGTCAGGCAGGCGTCCCGGGCACTCAGGGTTGGGCCTTTCGATTGTTGCTATGCTAGTCGCACATCTTGGCGGTCATATTTCGTGTCAGAGCGAAGCCGGTAACGGAACCACGTTTAGTATCCTGTTACCTCGAGACGATGGTAATAACAAATGATTAATAAAACTACGGCATATTTGGAAGCATCGGACGAATGGATGCAGACATCACAACGCATCCTGATTGTTGATGATGAACCGCGTATTCGTTCGAGTCTGCGCCTGCTGCTTGAAGCTGACGGCCGTCATATACTTGAGTCTGCCAGCGGCGGTGGTGCTTTAAGCATCCTGAAGTCTCAGAAAATCGACCTATTGTTGCTCGATATAAACCTTCCTGATATTTCCGGGTTAGAGGTGATGGAGTGGATCACCAGTAACCATATTCCGACCAGCGTGATCATGGTCAGTGCCGATGCCCACATTGATTCTGCCATTCGTGCCACGCGCAGCGGTGCGGTAGATTTTGTGCGCAAGCCGCAGGAGCTCGATAAAATAGAGCATAAGGTTGCCAATATTCTGCAACGGCGCAACCTTGAGCGGAGACACGTTCTGATGACGGCCCGGCTCGAACAGTCGGAGCGCCTGCACCGTTTTCTGGTTGAAAGCTCGCCCGACCTAATTTACACGCTTGACCATGAAGGGCGCTTCATATTTGTCAACAGCCGGGTGGAATCGCTGCTTGGTTATTCACGCGATGAGTTGATCGGAAACTTATACACTCTCATCGTTCATGAGGAAGACCTCGAGCAAGCCGTCTATGCCTTTACTGAACGCCGCAATGATGACCGGGCTACGTCCAACATCGAAATCCGCCTGAAATGCAAAGATAACCACTATCGCCATTTCGAAAGCCGCTACATAGTGGCCATGCTCAGCGCGATGGGCATATACGATTCTCCCGATAACGGACAGGAAGAGCAGGCCCGACGTTTTATGGGCACCTACGGCGTTGCCCGTGATGTCACCGAACGGAAACTGGCTGAAGAGACCATCAGCTTTCAGGCGCTGCACGATCATCTCACCCGCCTGCCTAATCGGAGGCTGTTCAAGGATCGTCTGGAGCTGGCGATGGCGCAGACCGTACGCAAGGGGGGCGGGATCGGCGTCATGTTCATCGATCTTGACCGTTTTAAACTTGTCAATGATACCTATGGTCATGCCGAGGGTGATGAACTGCTGAAAAGTGTTGCCCAGCGTCTTCTTCGCTGCGTGCGGACCAGTGATACGCTGGCTCGTCAGGGGGGCGACGAGTTTACCATACTGCTACCTGACCTTGTACACGCCGAAGATGCAACCCTGATCGCCAAAAAGATTCTGGAACTGTTTGCCAGCCCGTTTATCGTTGCCGGTCAGGAATTTCGCGCCACCGCCAGTATCGGCATATCGGTTTTTCCACGAGACGGCGAGACAGCTGAACTGCTCCTTAAAAATGCCGATATTGCCATGTACAAAGTTAAATCCAGCGGCAAGAACGGTTACACCTTCTTCACCCGCGAGATGAATTCCAGTTATCAGGAGCGTATCAGCCTCGAAAACGAATTGCACCAGGCCATACATAACTCTGAATTTGAACTGCACTATCAACCGCAGGTCAATCTGGCCAGCAATCGGATTGTTGGCGTGGAAGCGTTGATTCGTTGGCGTCATCCGCAGCATGGTCTGTTGAATCCGAGCAGTTTCATCGATATGGCTGAAGAGCTCGGCCTGATTAGCTCAATAACCGACTGGGTGCTGGGAGAGGCCTGTCGCCAACTGGTCCGCTGGCGCGCTCAGGGTATGAACGACTTGCGTATCGCCGTCAATGTATCGCCGCAGGAGTTTAACAATGACGACGTTGTTGAGCGTATCGTCTCGCAATTAAACAAATACCATCTGCCCGAAGAAGCTCTTGACATTGAAATCACGGAAAACCTGCTCATGCACGATGACTCGGGCGTGATCGAAAAACTGCGGCGCCTGCGCGAACGGGGTATCCGGATTTCAATTGATGACTTCGGTACCCGTTACTCATCGCTCAATTATCTGCGCCGCTTCCCGGTCAATACCATAAAAATTGACAAATCGTTCATCCGCGACCTTGACGAAAATCACAGCTCAACGCCAATTATCAATGCTATCATTGGTATTGCGAATGGTTTTGGGCTGCACCTTCTGGCGGAGGGAGTTGAAACGAGCTACCAAATGCGGACGTTACAGGAACTGGGCTGTGAGGAGATGCAGGGTTTTTTCTTCAGTAAGCCGTTGCCGGCCAACGAAGTTGAGTGCCTGCTGCGTGAATCGAGAAAACGCCCCGTGCCGAATCACTTCAAACAGCAAACCCTCAGCTACTTCGGCGACGTAACGGCCTAAGACCTTTCTGCAAGCGTCTGTAACATCTGTTTTGACCCTGCTGGCGTTCCTGCTACCGGCATTCCGATTGACACAACCGTTGATCTATATTATCTTCATCGCCCCCCCTTGCCCTGTCGCACGGGACTTAAGTAATCAAACATACACGGCAACAACAAGGAACGATGGTTATGCGTAGCGATATGATTAAAAAAGGGTTGGAGAGGACACCGCACCGCGCCCTCTTAAAAGGTACCGGAGTACCGCAAAGTCAGATGGAAAAGCCGTTCATTGGCGTAGCGACCAGTTTTACCGACCTGATTCCGGGACATTCCGGCATGCGTGATCTGGAACGTTTTATTGAAAAGGGCGTTCATTCAGGTGGCGGATATGCATTTTTCTTCGGTATTCCCGGTGTTTGTGACGGTATCGCCATGGGTCACAAAGGGATGCACTATTCCCTGCCGACCCGTGAGCTGATTGCTGATATGGTTGAGTCCGTGGCCGAGGCGCATCGTCTGGATGGGCTGGTGCTGCTGACCAATTGTGACAAAATTACACCCGGTATGCTGATGGCGGCTGCCAGGCTCGATATCCCCTGTATAATTGTGACAGCCGGACCGATGATGAGCGGACGCGGCCAGGTCGGCCGAAAATATTCGTTCGTAACGGATACTTTTGAGGCTATGGCGCGTTACAAGGCCGGCGTGATCAATGCGCAGGAGCTGCAGGTCTGCGAAGATAACGCCTGCCCTGGTATGGGTTCCTGTCAGGGACTCTTTACCGCCAACACCATGGCGATTCTGACGGAAACGTTAGGAATGAGTCTGCCGCGCTGCGGCACCGCTCTGGCTGTTTCGGCACTTAAACGGCGGATTGCATTCGCCTCCGGCGAAAAAATAGTCGACCTGGTACTTAACAACGTCACACCGCGCAGCATCATGACACGCGACGCGTTTGAAAATGCTATTCGTGTCGATCTGGCGCTGGGCGGCTCTTCCAACACGGTTCTTCATCTCCTGGCGATAGCCCGTGAAGCCGGCGTCGATCTGCCGCTGGAGTTGTTCGACGAGCTGGGCAAGGACACCCCGCAACTGGCTTCTATGAATCCGGCCGGTGAGCATTTTATGGAAGATCTGGATGTAGCCGGTGGCGTCAGCGGGGTTCTCAAACAACTGGGAAGCAAGATCAAAGACACCCCGACCCTTTTCGGGCTGACGACGCATCAGCTGGCTGAAAGTGTCCAGAACGTTGATGATGATGTGATCCGTTCACTGGATAACCCGATCAAAAAAGAGGGGGGCATCGCGATTCTGCACGGTAATATTGCCCCCAAGGGTGCCGTCGTCAAACAGTCCGGTGTATCCAAGGCCATGATGCAGTTTGAAGGGGTCGCTCGCTGCTTCGATGCCGAGGAGCAGGCTATGGCTGCCATTATGGAGGGTAAGATTATCTCTGGTGATGTAGTCGTGATCCGCTACGAAGGCCCTAAAGGCGGACCCGGCATGCGCGAGATGCTGGCGCCAACGGCAGCCATCATGGGGCTTGGGCTTGGTGACAGCGTGGCGCTGATTACAGACGGGCGTTTTTCAGGTGGGACTCGAGGACCCTGTATCGGCCACATTTCACCTGAAGCGGCTGAAGGTGGGCCGATCGCCCTGGTGGAAGATGGCGACAGGATTCTGCTTGATATCCCCGCCCGTCGCCTGGAACTGCTGGTAGACGAGGCAACGCTGGCTGATCGCCGCTCTCGCTGGCAGGCTCCGCAACCGAAAATCAAGACCGGCTGGCTGGCGCGCTACGCTAAAGTTGTCACATCAGCGCACACCGGTGCAGTAACATCAGCCGATTAACGCAAGGCCTTCAGGCTTGTCTGACTGGTCTGAAAAAATATTTTCACAAGAGGTAAACCATGAAAATGAACGGTGCACGAATAATGCTGGAGTGTCTGAAAAAGGAAGGTGTTACGACCATCTTCGGGTACCCGGGGGGAACCGTCATTAACCTGTATGACGAGCTCTTCAGTTTCAAGGAGATCCGCCACATTCTGCCACGTCACGAGCAGGCCGGTACCCATGCAGCCGACGGTTACGCCCGTGCAACCGGCAGGGTCGGGGTTGCAATCGCCACATCCGGTCCCGGAGCTACCAATACGGTTACCGGCATCGCTACGGCCTATATGGATTCGATCCCGATGGTTATTATCACCGGTCAGGTGCCGACGGCTTTGATCGGTAATGATGCCTTTCAGGAAGTTGATATTATCGGTATTACCCGCCCCTGTACCAAGCACAGTTTTCTTATCCGTGATGTCAAGGATATTGCCCTGACTATGAAGAAGGCGTTCTACATCGCCCGTAGTGGCCGTCCCGGTCCCGTTTTAGTCGATTTTCCCAAGGACGTGCAGATGGCTCAGGGCGAATTTCATTATCCGGCCGAGGTAGAGATCCGTGGCTACAAGCCGAACCTCTCCGGTCATCCTCGCCAGGTGGAAAAAGCGGTCGCCATGATCCTCGGGGCCAAGCGTCCGGTCATGTACGTCGGTGGCGGTGCCGTGCTGGGAGGGGCCTCCGATGAGTTGACGCTGCTGGCCCGCAAGCTGACGGTACCGGTAACGACGACGCTGATGGGATTGGGAGCTTTCCCGGAGAGTGATTCGCTTTCACTGGGTATGCTGGGCATGCATGGCTCTTATTGTGCCAATATGGCCATGACCAATTCTGATCTGATTATCGCTGTTGCGGCGCGTTTTGATGACCGTGTAACCGGAAAGCTTTCAACCTTTGCGCCGCATGCCAAAATCATCCATATCGACGTTGATCCGACTTCGATCAAGAAGAATGTCCGGGTCGACCTGCCGATAGTCGGTGATGTCAAGGACGTCCTTACCAAAATGATTGTACAGGCAGATAAGAACAACGAAAAGCTGGCCGATTTTTCTGCTGCGCTCGAGCCGTGGCATACAGAAATAACCTCCTGGAAAAAGAAGCACCCGATTGATTATGTACAGAGCAGCACCACTATAAAGCCACAGTTCGTCATCCAGAAGCTGCGTGAGCTCTCTGATGATGACGCCATTATTTCGACCGATGTTGGGCAGCACCAGATGTGGACGGCGCAGTTCTTTCAGTTCAACAAGCCGCGTACGTTGCTGACATCCGGTGGACTTGGCACCATGGGCTACGGATTGCCGGCAGCGATGGGTGCTCAGGCCGCTTTTCCGGAACGGCAGGTCATTACTATCTGCGGTGACGGCGGTGTGCAGATGAACATTCAGGAGATGGCTACCCTCGTCCAGAACGGTCTGCCGGTTAAAATCGTGATCCTGAACAACAACTTCCTTGGAATGGTACGTCAGTGGCAGGAACTGTTTTTTGATAAGCGCTACTCTTCCACCTGTATGGAATTGCCGATAGACTACATCAAACTGGCGGATGCCTACGGTGCCAAGGGTTTTCTGGCTACCAAACCGGAAGAAGTTGAGGAAGTCATTCGCCAGGGATTGCAGACGGATGGACCGGTCATCATGGAGTTCAAAATTTCCCGTGAAGAGAAAGTTCTACCGATGGTTCCGGCCGGAGCGTCGCTGAATGAGATGGTACTGAACGCATAAAAGAGAGGGATTAGGCATGCACCATACACAACATACACTGTCGGTTATAGTTGAAAATGATTTTGGGGTACTGTCACGTGTGGCAACGCTTTTTTCGGGGCGTGGCTTCAATATTGATTCGCTCTCGGTTGCTCCAACCAACGAAGAGGGTTTGTCGCGCATAACAATCGTTACACGCGGTGACGAGCAGGTTCTGGAGCAGATTAACAAACAGCTCTATAAATTGATAGACGTACTCAAGGTTCTCGATTTCAGTGATGGCAGTGCGCTTGAACGAGAATTGGCACTGATCAAAGTATCAGCCGAGGATGATAGTCGGGCAGAGGTGCTGCGAATTGTCGACATCTTCCGCGCCAAGATTATCGACGTCACTCCAAAATCGTATACCATTGAGGCAACCGGTAACCCGAACAAGATTGATGCAATACTGGAACTGCTGCGGCCACTGGGGCTCAAGGAACTGGTACGCACAGGAGCGGTTGCAATCGGTCGCGGCGCAAAAGGGTGGAATGGCTAGTTATTGACGTTGACGGCCCTGCTTGAATGTAGTATCAGATGCACGTTGTTTCTTACGTTAGACCGGTTTGTCCGGATAAAAATTGTGGAGGATTTACCAGAATGAATATTTATTATGACAAGGATTGTGATCTTTCGTTAATTAAGGCAAAGAAGGTCACCATTGTAGGTTATGGTTCCCAGGGACATGCACACGCATGTAATCTCATGGATTCCGGTGTTGATGTAACGGTAGCTCTGCGCGAAGGTTCAACCTCCGCCATTAAGGCACAGAATGCCGGCCTCAAGGTTGCAAGCGTTGCTGATGCTGTCGCCACGGCTGATCTTGTAATGATTCTGACTCCGGACGAATTTCAATCACAGCTCTATCGTGACGAAATCGCACCAAAACTCAAAAAAGGTGCCGCTCTGGCCTTTGCCCATGGCTTCGCGATCCACTATAAACAGATCGTACCGCGTGAAGATCTTGATGTAATCATGATCGCCCCCAAGGCACCCGGCCATACGGTTCGTTCCGAGTTTGTAAGGGGTGGCGGGATTCCTGACCTGATTGCTGTTTTCCAGAATGCATCAGGCAAAGCCCGTGAATTGGCCCTCTCCTACGCCAGTGGTGTCGGCGGCGGCCGTACCGGTATCATCGAGACCACCTTCAAGGACGAGACCGAGACAGATCTGTTCGGCGAGCAGGCTGTGCTCTGCGGTGGAGCGGTTGAGTTGATAAAGGCAGGCTTTGAAACGTTAGTAGAAGCCGGGTACGCCCCTGAAATGGCCTATTTTGAGTGTCTGCACGAGATGAAGCTGATTGTTGACCTGATTTTTGAGGGTGGCATTGCCAATATGAACTACTCCATCTCCAACAATGCTGAATATGGCGAGTATGTCACCGGGCCAAAAATTATTAACGAGCAGAGCCGGGCCGCCATGAAAGAGTGTCTGAACAATATCCAGAATGGCAATTATGCCAAACAGTTTGTTCTCGAAGGGATGACTAACTATCCCGAAATGACATCACGCCGTCGTCTCAATGCTGCTCACCAGATTGAAGTTGTCGGCGAGAATCTTCGCAGCATGATGCCCTGGATCAAAAAAATCGTTGATAAGGCCAAAAACTAATTATCCATTCGCGCAACCTGGCACCCCTTCCCTTTCATGGGCAGGGGTGTCTGCGCATTAGGCAGGTTCATGAATAACTCATCCCTATTTGCCAGAGAAGGCTATCCTTTTATCGCCTGGTCCATCGGATTAACGGTTCTTTTGGGGGTAGCTACCTTAAAGCTCTGTTCGACCGTTCTGGCAATACCGTTTGCTCTCTCCTTCGTGCTGGCCCTGTTTGTCCTCTATTTCTTCCGTAATCCGGAGCGTACCCCGCCGACAGACCCGCGTGCAATCGTGTCTCCGGCTGATGGCACCGTGATCGTAGCCGAACCGGTTATGGAAACGCCCTTGGGTTGTGAAGCACTTAAAGTAAGCGTCTTTATGTCGGTATTCAGCGTCCATGTCAACCGGGTTCCGTTTGATGGTAAGGTGCTGGATGTGTTCTATCATCGGGGCAAGTTTTTTGACGCCCGTGATGGCCGGGCTTCCTGTGAAAATGAACGCAACGGGGTCCTGCTGGAAACGCCGGGCGGTACTCGCATCGCTTTTGTGCAGATTGCCGGTTTGATAGCTCGCCGAATTATCTGTTACGCACGTACCGGTGACCAGCTCAAGCGCGGTGAGCGCTACGGACTGATTCGATTTGGTTCACGAGTAGACATCTATCTGCCGCTGAATACAGAGTTGCTGGTCAAGTTGGGTGACTCTGCTGTTGCCGGTGAAACCGTACTTGCCAGAGTTGCATAGGTGGGGACCTTCGAATGAATCCTGATACGCCGCAAGAACCGGATAACCGACGCGAAAGCATGAAGCGGGGAATTTACATCCTGCCCAATCTTGTCACTGCTGCGAGCCTGTTTGCCGGCTTCTACAGCATGGTTGCCACGCTGAATGGCAACTATTCTTCCGCTGCAGCCTGGATTTTTATCTCGGCGGTCTGTGACGGTCTTGACGGCAAGGTTGCCCGTATGACCGGTACGACCAGTAAATTCGGCGTCGAGTTCGACTCATTAGCTGACCTGGTTGCGTTCGGTGTTACCCCCGGTCTGATGATGTATGCCTGGGCATTGCGTCCGTTCGGCAGACTGGGCTGGCTGGCGGCTTTTCTGTTTGTGGTCTGTGGCGCACTGCGCCTGGCCCGTTTCAACGTTCAGGTAGAAACGGTTGAAAGCAAACGCTTTGTTGGTCTCCCGATTCCGGCAGCAGCCAGTATGGTTGCTGCTACGGTTCTGCTTTTTACGCATTTCGGATGGCCAAGTTCCTACAAGAAGCTGGCCATCATCGGCCTGATCTACCTGCTGGCTTTTCTGATGGTTTCCAACTTCCGCTACTACTCATTCAAGGATCCGGCGCTGATCAAGCGCCAGCCGTTCGGTTTTCTGCTGCTGGCAGTGGTGCTCCTGATCGTCGTTGCAGCTGAACCGGTCGTCATGACCTTTTCGATCCTGCTGCTGTACGTTTTTTCAGGCCCGGTCGATTTCGTTCTTACCTGGCCGCGACGTCGCAGATTGGAAAAAGCGGTGCATAAGGGACGAGAGGGAGCCGGTAGGGAAGGGGCGCTTTAGTTCAGTTCAGATATTCGGGCGGAGATGCTTTTTGTTGCAAAGGTAAGGATGGCGTAGCTCTGAAAGCGACCACCCTTAATCAGCGTGCCGGGGTTCAGCATCAGCAAGCCGGATCGCTCTTCCTGCATGGCCACGTGGGTGTGACCGAACAGAACAGCATCAACTTGCAGTTCTCTGGCGCGCTGTTCCAGAAGAGCAAGTCCCGATTTGACCCGATAGATATCTCCGTGAACCAGCAGGATCTTCTTTCCTTCACATTCCCATAGTAATTCACGCGGGACGTCAGTTCCGAAGTCGCAATTTCCGGCTACGCTTATAACCGGAATGTCCAGAGCTGACCGCAACAGCTCAGCATCACCGCATCCATCCCCAAGATGTATGAGTGCATCCACCGGTCCCGCCTGATCATGGGCTGTCAGGGCACTCGTGAAGTTACCGTGTGAATCTGAAATAACAAGTGCTTTCATGCGGCGACTTTAGCAGAACCAGAGCTATCATTAAAGTCAAAATCAGGAGCAGGTACGCTATAATGTCAAAAAAAATGATTGTAATCGGTCTGGTTATACTGTTTTCGCTGACAGCACTGTTTGCTGTTTCCGTAAAAATCGCTTCGGTGTTGATCGGGGGCGGGGATACCTCACTGACCGGCAAAGCGGGGGTCGGTCTGGTTGAGGTCAAGGGGATGATCCTCGATTCCAAGGAAACGATCCGGCAACTGCGCTATTTTTTAAAGAATGATGATATAAAGGCAATCGTACTGCGCGTTGACTCTCCGGGGGGGATTGTGGCCCCATCACAGGAGATCTATGCCGAGGTTAAAAAGTTTGCTTCCAAGAAGAAGATTGTCGTATCGATGGGGAGTCTGGCCGCTTCCGGTGGATATTATATCTCCTCGCCTGCCACCATGATCTATGCCAATCCCGGTACCATCACGGCCAGTATCGGCGTTATCTTAAAACTCTCAAATATCGAGATCCTGATGGACAAGATCGGTATCAAGTCTCATACACTCAAAACCGGGAAATTCAAAGACTCAGGTTCGCCTCTGCGTGAATTGTCGGCTGAGGACCGCGCCATGCTG
>Ga0194037_1001715_pt1 | contig 15374 bp, 8 predicted proteins | sample JunL306m_MetaG_FD_148653 | JGI IMG/M metagenome (GOLD analysis project Ga0194037, IMG submission 148653) | Anoxic zone freshwater microbial communities from boreal shield lake in IISD Experimental Lakes Area, Ontario, Canada - Jun2016-L304-6m | ecosystem: Environmental > Aquatic > Freshwater >...
TTCCGCCAACCTCGTAGAGCGCATGGGTGATCTGACCGAGGGTGGCGACCCGAACGGTATCCATCAGCTCGGCAAAGATGTTGCCGCCCGATACCGCAACATCCTTGAGTCTTTTGAGCGCCACCCCGGCAGCTTCACGGTTTGCCTCCTGGAACGCCCGCAGGTTCTCGATCTGTTGCTGCTTCTCCTCCTTCGTTGCCCTGGCAAGCTCACCCGGCATCTGACAGCCATCCTCATCCGCACGAGGTTTGAGGAAGGTGTTGACCCCGATAATCTGCAGTTCACCACTGTGCTTTTTGTGCTCGTAAAGCATCGACTCATCCTGAATCTTCGCTCGCTGGTACTGTGTCTCCATCGCCCCAAGGACGCCTCCGCGCTGGTCGATACGCTCAAACTCGGCAAGGACAGCCTCTTCGACAAGGTTGGTCAGCTCCTCAATGATAAACGAGCCCTGCTGCGGGTTCTCGTTCCTGGCAAGCCCGAACTCCCTGTTGATGATCATCTGGATCGCCATGGCCCGGCGCACCGACTCCTCGGAAGGGGTCGTCACCGCCTCGTCGTAGGCGTTCGTATGGAGCGAGTTGCAGTTGTCATAGATAGCCATCAGCGCCTGCAGGGTGGTACGGATATCGTTGAAATCCATCTCCTGGGCGTGCAACGAGCGGCCCGAGGTCTGGATATGATATTTGAGCTTCTGGCTTCTTTCGTTGGCACCGTACTTGTCGCGCATGGTGACCGCCCACAGACGACGTGCGACGCGCCCGATCACCGAATATTCGGGGTCAAGACCGTTGCTGAAGAAGAAGGAGAGGTTCGGCGCAAAATCGTCGATGTTCATGCCTCTCGACAGGTAATACTCAACGTAGGTGAATCCGTTGGAGAGGGTGAACGCCAGTTGGCTGATGGGGTTCGCCCCGGCCTCTGCAATGTGGTAGCCGCTGATTGAGACCGAATAGTAGTTGCGCACCAATTTGTCGATGAAGTACTGCTGAATGTCGCCCATCATCCTCAGGGCAAACTCAATCGAGAAGATGCAGGTATTCTGCCCCTGATCCTCTTTTAAAATGTCAGCCTGAACCGTGCCTCGCACCGTTTGCAGGGTGCAGTCACGAATCTTCAGATACTCCTCAGTCGAGGGCTCACGGCCGTTCGTTTCCCGGAAGATAGCGGTCTGCTGATCGATGGCCGCATTGAAGAAGAAGGCGAGCATCATCGGCGCAGGGCCATTGATGGTAATGGAGACGCTGGTGTTTGGGGCACAGAGGTCGAAACCGGCATAGAGCTTCTTCATGTCGTCAACCGTGCAGATCGACACACCGCTCTCCCCCACCTTGCCATAGATGTCGGGTGGAAAGTCGGGATCTTCGCCATAGAGCGTAACGCTGTCGAAGGCCGTGGAGAGCCGCTTGGCATCATCGTCCTGGCTGAGGTAGTGGAACCTGCGGTTGGTCCGTTCGGGCGAACCCTCTCCGGCAAACTGGCGCTTGGGATCCTCTTCGGTGCGCTTGAACGGAAAAACGCCCGCTGTAAACGGGAAGTAACCCGGAGCGTTTTCGAGCATGCTCCATCTCAGAATTTCACCAAAATCGGCAAAGCCTGGCAGGCAAACCCTGGGAATGCGGGTGCCGGAGAGAGAGAGGGTATAAAGGTCACTCCGGATTTCGCGTCCACGAACAACCGTCACGAGCTGGTCGCGCTTGTAAGCATCTTTCAGCTCAGGCCACTCGTTGAGAAGACGCTTCGATTCAGGAGTCAGCTTTGAGCCAAACGCCGCCACCTGCCGGTCAATCTCTACCAGGGTCGCTTCGTTCAAAAGCACCTCCCTTGCCCCTTCGAGCTGGAAGAGACGGCGCGCTACGCTGGACTGCTCCTTGACCTTTACATAGTAGTTCCTTACGGTATGGACGATTTCACCAAGATAATGGACTCGGTCGGCAGAGATGACCGAGCGCCTCAGGCTGTTGCTCTCGTCAACAACAAATGATGAACTCCAGTCCGATCCCTTCTTCCGGTTGACCGTTTCAATCAGTGCCTGGTATAACGTGTTGGTTCCTGGATCATTAAACTGGGAGGCAATGGTGCCAAAGACCGGAAGCGCCTCATCAGGCCCCTCAAAGAGATTGCGGTTGCGTCGATACTGCTTGCGAACATTGCGCAACGCATCTTCAGCGCCCTTCCGTTCGAATTTGTTGATGACCACCAGATCAGCAAAATCAAGCATATCGATCTTTTCAAGCTGTGTCGGCGCACCAAACTCACTGGTCATCACATAGATCGCAACATCGCATATATTGACAACACCAGCATTTCCCTGCCCTATACCGCTTGTTTCAACGACAACAAGATCATAGCCTGCAGCCCGAACGACGTCAAGAGCATCCTGTATGGCCGCCGACAGCTCCGTCTGCGAATCCCGTGTGGCAAGGGAGCGCATGTAGACCTTCTTTGAATTGATGGCGTTCATCCTGATGCGATCTCCAAGCAGGGCACCTCCGGTTCGCTGTCGGGAGGGGTCGACCGCAAGAATGGCGACACTCTTGTCGGGGAAATCGATGGTGAAGCGACGCACCAGTTCGTCGGTCAGCGAACTCTTGCCAGCGCCGCCAGTACCGGTGATACCAATAACCGGAACATCCCTGCCAAGCTCCTGAATTCTCTGGCGAAGCGATCCGTAACCCAGGGTGTGATCGCGCACATCCTGCTCTGCAAGAGAGATCAGCGTATTGACCGCCCTGACATCCTGGCCGGTCATTTGGGCAATTTGCTCTTCAGGGTCGCGCTCAGTGCTGAAATCACACTCTTCAAGAAGCAGATTAATCATCCCCTGTAACCCCAACCGTCGCCCATCTTTCGGAGAAAAGATCTTCCGCACGCCGTACGCTTCAATCCCGGCGATCTCCTCTGGCACAATTACGCCGCCGCCGCCACCAAAGACCTTGATATGCCCCTCACCCCTTTCCCTCAGAAGGTCAATAATGTATTTGAAGAATTCGACATGGCCGCCCTGATAACAGCTCACGGCAATCCCCTGGGCATCCTCCTGGATAGCCGCCGTCACAATCTCTTCGACCGAACGGTTGTGGCCCAAATGGATCACCTCGGCCCCGGAAGCCAGCAACATTCGACGAATGACGTTGATGGTAGCATCATGGCCGTCGAAAAGACTGGTGGCAGTCACAAAACGAACCTTTTTCCTGCTTTGGTATGGTGCGATTGCTGCAGACATCATTATCTCCTTGATGATCGTTTCAGATTATTTCTTGTTTTGATTCTGGAATGGTGAATTCCCATGCGCATTCAACATATCTCAATCATCGAAAATGGGTCATCAGAAATTCCGCAGCAATATTCCGCAACAGACTCGACTCATCTGATGATCAGACAGAGTAAACCCTGTGCAAAGAACAAATATAATATATCGTTTACGTAAAAGTCAAGATACAAACAGAATTATTTTTTTATATTTTGAGGCAAGAGCAGGATGTGCATTACATCTTTCCAGACATATTCAAACGAGAGGGATGAAAGATAACGAACAGATTATAGAGGAGATTGTACCGATAAGCCAGTTGTCGAAACAGCTTGGCATCACCACAAGGACGCTTCGCTACTGGGAAGAGGTGGGTATCATTGAATCAGTCGAAAGGGCCGAAGGGGCAAATCGTGGCTACACACCCTATATCGTTCGACGCATCAAGTTCATCATCAAGCTCAAGGAGCTGGGGTTGAGCATCCAGCAGTTTCAGGAGCTCTACAAGGTTTACGGAGATGCCAGGAGGACAGACATCATGGTACCGAAACTTATCGCAATTCTGGACAATCATATCAACCAGATTGACAGCAAAATCGAGAGGCTGACCTCTCTTAAAAATGAGATCGTTGAATACCGCGAGAAGATGACCGCAAAGCTTGACCCAGTTGCCTCAACCAACGATCAGAGTCTCTAACCAATATTGAACCTGAGTCCGATAATCGGTGCCTCCAAGAACATAATTTTGCATAATCACGATCTATCGCTTCGGTTCTTTGCCCCCTTTTTGACTTTGATTTCAAAAATCTTGCAGCAGATTTTGCAAAAAAATTTAAATGGCAAGCCCGGTATGAAGCTTTTTGATTGAGTATTTTCCTTATATTTAACCTTGGCTTCACAAAACAACCAGTTTTTTCCGGTTACGACAACGATTTTAACACAACGACTGTTGTATCAGGAGTAAACCGCAATGAATCCAGCTTTCAGCCTGTACACCTGACTTCGGGACAATTGTGGATGCTGAAGCTTTTTCAAATAACAAACTTTCATAAACATTGAGGAGTAGCGCCAATTATGCATGCAAAAATCGTGTTTACAAGTGACTTTGAAGATGAATCTTTTATAGTGCTTTTTAAAAGCAATCAATGGTGGCCGACGTATGACCAGGCATCCAGTGATGCGGAAAAAATTGTTATTGAGATGAAAGATGCTGTTAAAGAAAGCGATGTTCCTCTTTTTATGGAAAGTAAAAAATTTGTCCTGTTAAGCGCCATAACAGATACCCACGGAACTCTGTCGTTTGAAAATAAATCATGGGTACTCAGACTTCTTAATCCAAACATTTCTCTCTTGCAGCTCGATTGTCAGGTTTTTGTCCATAAATGCATTAAATATGCCAATCAAAATGACTTCATGATTCTGTTTCACGATAATCCCGTTCAGCTTGTTGAACGACATCGTAAAGAGCCGATCATTGAGGGAAAAATACTTGCATCAAAAAAAGACCGTCTTTTATATGCAAAGAAGCAGAAAAGGTTAGAGTATTCTATCAGCGTTACTGGACTGGTAGTCTTTATTACCCTTCTGTTATTAACATTTCCCTGGCCATTCAGAGATCCCAGTAATCTGGCACAACAGTGGGTATTTACAATTTTTGAAAAACTTGTGGGATCTGTGGTTATCACCTCGTTGATTTCTTATGCTCAATTCCACTCTTTTTATGCCTCACTTCATCAAGATTCAATTAAATGGACAATCGCGGGGGAACCGGAAAAGAAAGCCATCAAGCACATTGTGTAGGAGTGGCTCTTTGACTTGAAGTTTTGGTTTTACTTGCCACTATAATGGCCGGTTTATCACAGCAGGACCGTGCTGTACTGTACGATGATAATGAACCGCAGGTTTGCCAAATGCCATGACATAGCCGGTCAAATGGTCATCCGGAATTCCGAGGAGATGGCGAGCTTCCGGCACAAGATCGTTAATGGCCCATTTTGCCAGACCATTCCAGACGGTACCTACCCCGTTTGCCTGGGCGAACAGCTCGAAGTATGAAAGGGCAATCAGACAATCAGGCATCGGTGATGAGACTTTCATTGGCACCGAGGCAATCAGCAGATGAGGAGCGCCACGGAAAATGACATCAATGTGACGTTCCTCCCATAGCCGGACAAAGTTGGCAAAAAACGCCATCCCTTGCGGCAGAGTATTTTCTTTAACCAGTTTTACCAGTCCAGCCATCACTGCGTCACGCAATTGCGCAACCTTATCCTTGCTGTCCAGCACGGTGAAACAAACCTGACGCGAGTTCACTCCGGTTGGAGCGTGCCATGCAACCTCCAAAAGCCTTTGTAAAAGTGCTGGATCAAGATTTTCATTTTTGTAGTGCCGTACAGAGCGCCGTCCTTTCATCAAAATCTCAAGTTTGTCGGGATCAGGAAATCCGCCGACGACAGAAAGACTGTTGGCCGGATCCAGACCAAATATAGAAAGCGCTTCAGTTGGACATATCGCCAGACAATGCTGGCATTTCATACACCGTTCTTCTTTCTCAGTGGCAATAAAGGGACAGCCATCCTCCATAGAGATGATACTTGCCGGGCAATCAGCAACACACTGACCACAATGAATGCAGTTCTGTTCGTTAATTCTGAAATCCAGCATTGTGCTTACCTGTAAATTTTTTTGAGTTATTGTCCGAATATCAACAAACTTCAGCTTTATTTGTGCTGTTAATTCACTCGTTCCTGGGCAGCAGCCTGCTCTATAACAAGATCAATGGTACGGCGCTGCATATCCACACTGTTCACCTTGACCTTGACCCGTTGTCCTATCTGCAATCGTTTTTTGCGGCGTTTTCCAACAAGGGAATAGGTCGCCTCATCATACTCATAGTAATCATCGGTGAGGTTGCGCATGTGTACCATACCTTCGATAGCAAAGTCAACCATTCTCACATAGATACCGTAATCAGTCGCCCCTGAAATAACTCCAGGATACACCTTGCCGACATGGTTTGCCATATACTCAACCTGCTTGAGCTTGATCGACTCCCGCTCGGCCTCAACAGCGCTCTTTTCGCGCTCGTTGGATATCTGGCACACTGTCTGGATTTTATCGGTCAGCTCAGCAAGCCGTGCAGTAGTAATCTTGCGGCGCTTCTTGCGGAGATTTTCATACTCAAAGAGCATACGATGAACAATCAGATCAGGGTAGCGCCTGATCGGCGAGGTAAAGTGCGTATAGTGCTCAAACCCGAGGCCGTAATGGCCAACATTGTCTCCGGTATAGACCGCCTTCGACATGGAGCGCAGCACCAGCTCACTGACCAGAAACTCAACATTGGTGCCCTTCACCTGCTGCAAAAGCTGGCGAAGCACCTGTGCTGATACAATGGGCCCCTCTTTGCCCCGGTTCAGCTTGAGGTCAAAACCAAGCCTTTTAACAAAATTTGCAAGAATAAGCACCTTCTCCTGCTGTGGAGCGCCATGTATCCTGTAGATAACTGGCTGGGGCTCCTTCTTGTTCTCCCTGAAGGTCTTTGTCAGATATTTTGCCACCTTGCGATTGGCAAGCAGCATAAATTCCTCAATGAGGCGATGACTGCCAAGTCGCTCTTTTTTTATTACTTCCAGGGGCTCGCCACTCTTGCCAAGCTTGAATCGCACCTCCTCAGTGTCAAAATCAAGCCCTCCATGTTTGAACCGTTTTTCACGAAGAATAATGCTGAGACGGTCAAGTGACTGCAGTTCAGTCACGAAGTCGCCTTCACCCCGTTTCAGTATCTCCTCAACATCTTCATAGGAAAAGCGACGTTTGGAATGAATAACCGTTTTATGGAACTCGTGCTTTCGGACTTCGCCTTCAGGGGTTATCAACAGGAACACTGAAAACGCCATCCGGTCAACACCAGGATTGAGACTGCAGATCAGTTCAGAAAGTCTGGCTGGCAGCATGGGAATCACCCGATCGACAAGATAGACTGAGGTGGCCCTTTTCAGAGCCTCACGGTCAAGGGGAGAATTTTCTGGCACATAGTGCGAAACATCAGCGATATGAACGCCGATTTTGTAGAGCCCGTCATCAAGAAGTTCCACTGACAGGGCGTCATCAAAATCCTTGGCATCGACAGGGTCGATGGTAAAGACAACTTTGTCACGAATATCAAGCCTGCCTTTCACCTCTTCTTCGGTAATGCCCTCACGGACAGAGGCCGCATAATCGAGCAGCGCTGCATCAAATGTTTCATCAATCCCCTTGCTGCGGGCAATGGCGCTCACCTCGACGGCTGAATCGCCAGCCTTGCCAAGAATCTCCAGTACCTTTCCCTGAATCACTCCCTCTTTGCTGAAATCAAGCGCACCGACAAGCACCTTCTGTCCGTCACCAGCCCTGGCAGAATTCTTTATGGAGACAATAATTTCAGGCAGCAGTTTCCGGTCATCAGGTTTGAGAACAAACCTGCGGTTCGCCTTGGTCAAGGTGCCAACAATCGTTGTAACACGACGGGTAATCACCTGCTGCACCGCACCTTCACATCGCTGATGGGGAGTAGATTTCGAGGCGTAAGTCTCTGGCACCTTTGAAACCAGAACTTCGACTTCGTCGCCATGAATAGAGAAGCCCATATCTCCAGCTTTGATGAAAATATCATCATCAAACCCCTCAACATCAACAAAGCCATAGCCGTTAGGATGCGTGGAGATATGACCGGTGTAGCTCTTGGCGACAGTGTACTGCTTTTTGCCGGGGAGAGGAAAGGGTTTGGCAAGCTCAAGATGGTCTTCATACGTGGAAGCATCTGTGCCCGTCATCCCGTAACAACGGTTAGAATCCTTGTCCAGAGTCCCCTCTTCCTGCAATTTATGCAAGACATACCAGAAACCAGGGAGCTGTTTTGATTCAGTATATCCGAGAGCTTTTGCCAGCTCTACAGACTTGAATCGTTCTCCCTCATGATCGGCAAAAAAAGTAACAATTTCGGCAGCAAGTGAACTTTCACCCCGCCTGAAGAGAAACTCGTTGATCAGAATATGATCATTCGGTCTCACCCTCTCCCCGATAAACTGGGACGGAGGCCGGTTACTCTTATTGCCCGGGGTCCTGGATTTTCGATTATAATGCTGTCTCGCCACTACGGTAACTCTTTTATATTAGAACACGTAAAACTAACTACACGGTAACACGCAGAAACAAAACTGCGGCCTGAATCAATATGATAAAAGCTATAAACACCTTGCACAGAAAAAAGAAAAACAAGCACTCAGGGTAACTATGGATTTGCGACAACGAGCCAGCCATTCACCTCGTCGATGTCGGCTGCTGAAATGATTCCTGCGGTTTGCTTGAGCATGAGACGATTGAGGATGTATTGATAGCGTGATTTTGCGAGATTTCTCAGGCTCGCAAAATACTTCTGCTGGGCATCAAGAACATCAACATTACTGCGTAGCCCTGCCTCATAACCTTTTTTGGTACCGACCATGGCAATTTTATGAGAGTGAACAGCCTGTTCATAAGCCTTGACCTGTTCAATACCACTCATAACGCCATTATAATACTTTCTTGTCTCCGATTCAACCCCGCGTTCCTGCCAGTTAAGCTGCTCCCCCGCTTTAAGCCACTTTGCGTGAGCCTGCCGAACCGAAGCACTGACATAGCCACCCGTATAAACCGGCACACTCATCTGCAGACTGATCGAATACGTGTCGTAGGTTGAACCGATTGAATAGTTATTTTCACTCTCGGAATAGTTTCTCCCTGCAACCAGATCAATCGTTGGATATCGGGCAGCCCGCTGCTTTTCGATCTCCCTTTTTGCGATAACAATTTCCTGGCGTGCGCCAACCACTTCCGGATTAGCAGAATGAGCAAGTTCGATCCACGATTCGATGTTGTTAGGCTGAGGTCGCAGAAGCTGCAGCTTTTCCGACACCACTCCACAAAGCTGATCCGGATAGACCCCTGTAATATTTTCCAGCTCCTGGCGACTGAACTCGACGCTGTTCATAATGTCCACCCCCTCTGCCTTGGCATTATCGTAGCCTGCCTGCGCCTCCTCCACTTCGGTAATCGTACCAAACCCCTTGTCAAATCGTTTCCTGGCCTGCTCAAGCTGCTCCAGTGTTGCCTTTATCAGCGCTTTGCTGAAAGCAAGATTATCCTCGGCATACAAAGCATTACAATAGGCTTCTGTCGTTCTGACAATCAGACTTGCCTCTTCTTTCCCCAGATCAACATCGCTTTTTGATGACACGACCTTGGCCTGTTTGTAGCTGGCAAGAGTAGAAAAATTGATCAGCGGCTGACGAATTGTAACACCATAATTGACCGTATTATAGTAATCAGGTATCCTTAATCGCCCCATATAGCCCTGCTGTGTCGCATTGCGTCCACGCGCTGCGCTCACACGTACATTTGGCCGAAACTGCGACCCCGCCTTGCCGATCTCCTCTTTATACATCAGATTATCGGCTCTTGCCGAACGGAGCCGGGCATCATACTCCACTGCCTTCTGGTACGCTGTCGTTAAATCCAGCGGAGCCGCCTGAAGAGGCAACGCAACCGTTATTACCGCCAATACAATCATACACACCAATAACTTCATGATCGACCTGCTCATAATGTTTATTTCCCTTCTTGACACTACTCCTCTTTCATTGAAACAGTAATCCTTTTGATCAGTGGATCGACAAGATAGGTCAACAATGAACGTTCACCTGTCTTGATGACAACCGTCACCGGCATTCCAGGCTGCATTTCACGTTTTCCCAGTGACTTCATCCCTTCCGGAGTTACTGAAACTCGCGCAAGATAATATGATGCGCCAGGCTGCGCCGGATTCACCTGGGGATCGGTCACAATGTCTTTGGAAAGCGACTCTATCACTCCCTGCACCACAAGCTGGGGAGAGTGGGCAAACGAAGCAAAACTCACATCGACCAGCAACCCCTTGTGAATACTGTCGATCAGATGAGGCGCAACCTTTGCGTCAATGAGAAGACCTTCATGAAGCGGTACAATATCCATCATCTTCTGGCCCGGCTGAACCACCGCGCCCACCGTCTGCACCTGCAAACCCACCACCTGCCCCGATGCCGGTGAGCGCACTGCGGTATCGGCAAGCTCTGCGGCAAGCGCTCTGCTCTTTTCAGCATCAGCCTCCACTTCGAGCTGTACCTGCGCCAGTTGGGATGCCGTACCGCTCCTGAACTCCGCAATCTTGAGCTCAAGTTCATGCTGCTGACTCAATGGGGCATATCCCTCCTTTACCAGCGATGAAACGCCAGCCAACTGTTCGCCCAGAATTTTCAGCATCGTCCGTCGTGACATAAAGAGTTGCCTCTGATTCTGCATATTCTGCTCAGCCATCCTGCGTTCAGGATCACGCAACAGATCTTTATGAAAGGAGATAGAAGAGGCACCGATCATTTCCGCCTGCAAACGGTCTGCTGTGGCCCGCATACCAATATAGTGCTGATGAATTTCGTCATAGCGGGCCCTGGCCGTCTGACTGTCGAGAATGATGAGCACATCCCCCACATGAACCATCTGCCCTTCCTTGACCTTAACCTTCTCAATCCGGCCTCCATGAAGGTTCTCCACCACCTTGCGTTTGGTCGCAATACTCACCAGACCCTGGCAGGGCACCCCTTCATCAAGCGGAGCAAAACCTGCCCAGAGCAAAAATCCCCCAAATCCCACCAGCAATATCCAGATACCAAGCCTTACAGGACTCCGTGTATCACGATACGCTTCACCCTTCTCTTCCCCTCCCTTGTTGGCAGGTACCGGCATCATCTTTGCCATGACATCACGAATACTCATTACTCTGTTTTAAACAATTGTCAAAAAAAAAAGACACGGGTTACCAGATACTTACGCCGGTCGGGCGCTCTCGGCACGCAGAACCGCCAACACCTCATCACGAGGCCCGCAATGCACCATCCGTCCGCCCTGCATCACCACCAAAAGATCGGCCACAGCAAGAACACTGGGACGATGCGTCACAAGAATGACCGTTTTACCGGCACTCCTTAAATCCTTGACGGCCTCAAGCAGTGAACGCTCGCCAGCATCATCAAGGTTGGCGTTCGGCTCATCGAGCACAAGAATAGCCGGATTGCCGTACATTGCACGGGCCAGTCCAAGCCGCTGCCGCTGCCCACCCGAAAGCATTCCGCCAGCCTCACCAATCTGCGTATCGTAGCCGCGCGGAAAGCGCAAAATCATCTCATGAATACCCGTTCGCTTTGCCGCCTCAATCACTTTCAAAGAATCAACCTCGGCAAACCGGGCAACATTTTCTGCGATGGTACCATCAAACAACTCAATATCCTGAGGAAGATAACCAAGGTGCGGCCCGAGTTCCCCCCTGTCCCAGCTTTCAACCGGCTCGCCGTCAATCAGTACCCGGCCTTCACGTTTCGGCCACACCCCTACGATACAGCGGGCAAGCGTTGATTTGCCCGACCCGGAGGGGCCAAGCACTACTGTTACCTTGCCGGCAGGAAACATGGCCGTAAGATTATCAAGAATTGGAGTCTCACGCCCTTCCGCAGTCGCCGTGAGTCCCTCAAGCCGTATCTCGCCAAATGGATCCTGATGTTTAGTTCCAGCCTCACGCTCCGGAAAATCCTCAAGCAGTTTCTCAAGACGCTTGAATGCGGTACGAGCCTGAACAAAGGGCTTCCAGGTAGCAACAACAAGATCAAGAGGCTGAAGCGCCTTCGACATCAGGACGTTTGCCGCAATCATCGACCCGGCAGACATCTTTCCCTCAATTACCATGAGAGCACCGGCTCCCAGGGTCAACGACTGCATACTGTAACGCACAAACTTTGCAAACGCCTGCTGACGGTGCTGCCTTTCAAGAGAAGACTCTGCTTTTGCCAACGAAGCATCATGCAGCCTGAACCACTGCCGACGAAGGTTTCCAGCCATACCCATTGCATGTACCGGCTCAATATTGCGAAGCTTGCTCTGCACATAACGGTAACTGTCATTACCAGACTCGGCGGCACTCTCTATCTCCCTGACCGAGAGACGATGGGTCTGCCAGGTCACGAGGAGCTGAAGAAACGCAAACAAGATGGAAAGCCAGCCGAGAAAAGGGCTGAGCAAAAAAATAACGGCAATATAGACCGGTGTCCACGGTGTGTCAAAAAACGCAATCATACCGTTCGCCGTCAGAAACTGGCGGATATTGGTCAAATCCGAGAATGCTTCGAGTACATTTTGCCGTGCACGGTTCAGATAGGCTTCAAAACTCGCCTTGAAAACGAGGGAATTCAGCGCTTCATCAAGCCGGACACCTGCTCTTACCAGTATGCGCGAGCGAAGCCACTCGGCAAACGCCATCACAACATAGAACAAGATCAAAAACAAGGTGACCATGAGAAGGGTCAACTCACTGCCGCTCTTCATGACGCGGCCATAGAGCTGCAGCATATAGATCGTCGGTGTCAACATCAGCACATTGGCAATCAGGCTGAAGATACCAACCCACAGAAATTCTCTTCGAAAGAGCCAGAGCTGTCGGGAAAGGACACTGCGATCAAAAAAATCAGGTTTCATGAAAAATCTGTTTGCTGATACTTGTTAGGCATGAGACTTCGGATTTGGAGACTGCTGGCCTGCGGGCGGGGACTGAAGAGCCTCCATAACCTCCTTACAGGTGCCAAAGCGCTGCACCTGACCATCAACCAGAACAAGCATGTGCTCTATTGCACCCAGAATATTCAGCCGATGCGTGATGACTATCACGGTTGAACCCTTTGTTCTCAAAAGCATGATTGTATTGAGCAGCGCCGCATCACCTGCATCATCAAGACTGGCGTTCGGCTCATCAAGCACCACAAACTTCGGCATATCGTAGACCGCGCGTGCAAGAGCCACCCGCTGCCGCTCTCCACCAGAAAGAAACGAACCATCATCACCAATCTGCGACTCATACCCCTTGGGAAGCTGCTCAAGAAAAGCATCAAGACCCACCATCCGGCACGCTTCTTTCACTTTTTCAAGGTCAGGAACACCGAAACGTGCCACATTTTCGGCAATAGTACCCTCGAAAAGCTCCACATTCTGCGGCAGATAACCGATATATTTTCCAAGCTCTTCCTTGTCCCACTGATAGACATCATTACCGTCAAGCCGAACCTTGCCCTGCATTGCAGGCCATATTCCCATAAGCAATCGGGCAAGAGTCGTTTTACCAGAAGCCGACGGGCCAACAATCGCCAGCGAACCGCCGGGAGCCAGCCTGAAACTTACACCCTTAAGAATCTGTACCGGACTTCTTGGAGCGCCGGCAATGACCCCTTCAACCGAAAGCATACCAGCAGGCGCAGGCAATGCCATACCCTTCAATGGGATCGGAAGCTCCCTCAACATCGCCTCCAGACGATTGTACGATTCAAGCGCCCCTTCCACCTGCCGCCAGCTTCCGATAATCTGAACAAGAGGGGCAAGCACCTTGCCGCCAAGAATAGAGGCGACAATCATCCCCGAACCATGTATTTCGCCCTTCAGCGTCAACCAGCAGCCCATGCCAAGCAAGAGAGAACTCAAAAGACTCTGCACCAGCTTGGAAAGAGCCGAATTGGTTCCAGCATGGTCAGAGGCCTCTGCCTGCTGGACAAGAAACTCATGCTGGCGCCCCATCCAGCGCTTGTGGATATGATCAAGCATCCCCATCGACTCTATAACCTGCGCATTGCGTATAACCCCGTCAGCATAACTCTGCGCCCCCGCAGAGCTCCGGTTTGCCGCCAGAAGAGGCTCACGGATACGACGTTCATTGAAAATCCCTATCCCGAACTGTACCAGAGCACCGGCAACAGCAAACCAGCCAAGAGATGGTGCCATCAGAAAAAGCAGCACCAGCACCAGCAGGGCAAGAGGGGTATCGACAACAGCAAGGAGGGCTGGAGAAGGAAGAAATTCACGAATGACCTTGAGATCACGCAACGCCTGAGCCCCTGCGGCAGGGATATTCTGAACACGGGCGGTAAAAATCGCGCCGAAGACATGCTCGCGCAGCAACCGGTCGAGCTGCATGCCCGCATCATGCATCACCTGCCTGCGCACCCATTCAAGTGCTTCAAGCAGCACATAGATGCCAACCACAAGAAGAGTAAGCATCAACAGCGTCGAATGACTGCGGCTGTTGACGACCCGATCGTACACCTCCATCATGTAAGCGCTCGGCGCAAGCACCAGAACGTTGACAACAATACTGAAATAAAACGTATGCAGGAGAAAGGGAAAAAGCGACACAAGCGCCTCTCGCAACGGCGATTTTACTTTAACTCCTTTCACAAACAGAAAATCTAAAATTATACATCACTGAACTTATCGATTTGCCATTAAAAAGCTTCCGAATCTGAGGCAAAGTGTCATAACGCAGCACAAGCCGACAAATCTAAGGAAAATAAAGGATAGAACATACACAAATAATAGCAAAAAACCATCATATCCATTCTATTGAGACAAACAACCGCCGCATCACCCGGCGTGTGCGGCTGGCATTGTTACGGTTGCAATCAAATATCCTCTAATTTTTTGAAATAATCACACTCCATTGCTTGTCACCGACACTCACTTGCACTGTAAGCGGAAGAGCTCCCGCAGGTGGCTGATTTAGTGTAAAGCTCTTTGACTGAGCATTATACTGTACCCATTTCGGCAAAGCAACACCATTTTCAAGAGAAACCCGCACGGAACCCTTGACCTGCTCTGGAAGTGAAAAGGTAAATGATGAGCCAGAATTAAGCAATTGAGCCGAAACTGCTACAGAAATAATGCCAGTTGTCTGCCGTGTTGAGGGCAAAACCATTTTGACAGAGACACCTCCCGCACCCGCAGAACCAACCTTGCCTGTACCTCCCCCTGCTCCACTATTTGTAGCACCTGAGCCAGTACCACCTGTGCTTGTGCCACCACCGCTATCGGTGCCACCGCCCGTGCTTGTACCACCACCGCCGCTATCGGTGCCGCCGCCTGTGCTTGTACCACCGCCACCGCTATCAGTGCCGCCGCCTGTGCTTGTACCACCACCGCCGCTATCGGTGCCACCGCCCGTGCTTGCACCTCCACCACCGCTATCAGTGCCGCCGCCTGTGCT
>Ga0194037_1001716_pt1 | contig 15369 bp, 10 predicted proteins | sample JunL306m_MetaG_FD_148653 | JGI IMG/M metagenome (GOLD analysis project Ga0194037, IMG submission 148653) | Anoxic zone freshwater microbial communities from boreal shield lake in IISD Experimental Lakes Area, Ontario, Canada - Jun2016-L304-6m | ecosystem: Environmental > Aquatic > Freshwater >...
AGCGGGCAATGTTTTTTTGCATACGATTAAACAATGCTTTCTTTAATCGTAGAAAAAAATCTCTGTAACTCCTTTGATGCTTTAGGCTTTTGGTGATAACCACCACACACAAAAGGTTACTTAGCTCTTATTTTTAAACCATTGTTATCTGCATTACGACTTTTTGTAAGCCTCGTTCAATTCAGCGACATAGTTTTTTATTATAACTGGATCTGCAAGCTGATCCGGAGCAAAGATTTTTTCAGCAATAATGGTACTGCCGATAAGGTTGAGTTTCAACTGCGGAAGATAGAGCAGGTTTGCCATCAACTCAGGGCTGCCACAGGTAAGAAAGAGTGCAATTTTTTTCCCAGGAAGGTAGCTTTTCAGGTTACTTTGGAGTAGTGCGCCAAGAAGTTCCGACGATACCATGAGATAGTAAATCGGGGCTCCCATGATGACAACATCAAAATCTTTGACAAAGCTGTAATCTCCTGTACTTTTGCATTTTGCTTTTTCAACATAAGCTCCTGTTTCGGCAAGTTTCCGACCGATAGAATCAATGAGTTTTTCAGTTGACCCTCCCGAAGTTTTGCTGTCGAAGAGAATTACGGCTCTCATTGGTATAGCTGCGGTATGTGTCATAGGAAAAAATAGTTGCGTTGAAGCACTGGACTGAAATTGTAGAAAAGTAAAGTATAAAAAAAGGCACCCCTTTGGAGCACCTTTTTTTAAAAATCACCTTGATGAAGAGTACCTTTTAAACATACTGCGAATAGATTTCAAGCAGGTCGGTAACTCTGGTTGAGTATCCAAGCTCATTGTCATACCAGCCAACCACTTTTACAAAGTTGCCGGCACTCATGGTCAAGAGTGAGTCAAAAATGCATGAGTGAGGATTTCCAACGATGTCTTGAGAAACGATAGGATCTGTACAATATTCAAGATATCCCTTCATTGGTCCTTCCGAAGCTGCTTTTATTGCAGCATTGATTTCATCTTTTGTTGCAGCACGGTTCAGAATGGCAGTAACATCGGTGACGGAACCATCCGGTACCGGTACTCTCATAGCGAAACCGTCGAGTCTGCCGATAAGCTCAGGAATAACCTCACCAATGGCTTTTGCCGCACCGGTGCTGGTTGGGATAATTGATAATGCCGCTGAACGAGCACGGCGAAGGTCGGAATGAGGAAGATCAAGAATGTTCTGGTCGTTGGTATATGCATGAACAGTGGTCATGAATCCCTTTTCTATACCGAAATTGTCCTGCAGTACTTTAACCATTGGAGCAAGGCAGTTGGTAGTGCAGCTTGCGTTTGAGATAATTTCTTCCTTGCCGGTTATTGAGTTGCCATTCACACCGAGCACAATGGTTGCATCAACCTTGTTTTTTGCCGGAGCTGAAATGATAACCTTTTTCGCACCTGCGGTAATATGCTTTGCTGCGGCTTCGCGTGAAGTGAAAATTCCTGTTGATTCTACAACCAGATCGCATCCAAGAGCTTTCCATGGAAGAGCTGCCGGGTCACGTTCTGCTGTGATGGTTATGACTTTACCGTTTACCACAAGATTGGTACCATCTACACTGACTTCACCATTAAATTTTTTATGGGTAGAATCGTACTTCAGAAGGTGTGCAAGGGTTTTTGTATCGCAGAGGTCGTTAATTGCAACAATTTCATATTTCGGGTTGTTCATTGCCTGGCGAAAAACCAGACGGCCAATGCGGCCAAATCCGTTAATACCGACTTTTACTTTTGCCATAGAATCTTTTCTGTATTGAATTTGAATAAGTATTAGCTGTGTAAAAAAAATAACATGAGGGAAGATATACTTTGAAAATCAAAATTCTTAGAACTTTTTTTTGAAACTTTTTCATGTAATCTCTTATTGTCGAATTTCCTCACTGTTTACCTCGAAAAAAAGATGTATTTATTGGGTGTTTGCATATAAAACTCATAAGGTATCTGTTCAATTATACCTTTTTGCGTGTACGGTAAAACAGATGCAGAGTTATCTTTTCAGAAGAGATCAATATTGGTTCGAAGGGGGTATATCTTGACGTATCAAGTAAACAGCAAAAGAAATTTTCAGAAATCGATCTGACAGTCAAGAGTGTGTTTTGTAGAGGAACGTTTTGCTCAAAAGCCTGTTATGTGAATACGTTGTTTGGCATGGCGAGGAATAGACGACTATATTCATCATATAATAATCGGGAATATGAGCTGTACCGTTCTGCATGTACAACACGCCTAAAACTCTTTTAATACTTCGAGGCTATGCTTTGAGGATCTTTTAATTATGTCACCTGTTTCTTCTTGATAATGCATAATCGTCGTAAAATTGCGGCTATTGTAGGGCTTGAACAATATAATGCCGGCCTTTGGAGAAAAATCAAAGGGCTTCTTGACAGCGAAGCTGATCTTACTCAGTGGAGTGATATTGATCTTGAAAAGCAGAATCCTGATGCCGCAAAAGCAATTCAGGAAGCAGATTGCATTTTCATGAGCATGATCAATTTCAAAGAACAGATTGACTGGTTCAAACAACAGCTTGATCAGTCGACCAATGAACAGACTGTTTTTGTTTTCGAGTCAATGCCTGAAGCCATGCGGCTTACCAAAGTAGGAAGTTATGCCGTTGGAGATGGTAAGGCAGGCATGCCTGATATAGTTAAAAAAGTAGCGAAAATGCTGGTTAAAGGACGTGATGAGGATGCCCTTTACGGTTACATGAAGCTCATGAAAATCATGCGCACTATTCTCCCGCTTGTGCCTAACAAGGCAAAGGATTTCAAAAACTGGCTGATGGTGTATTCATACTGGATGCAGCCGACTCCAGAGAATATTGCGAACATGTTTCGTTTTATTCTGCGTGAATACTTTAATGAACCGACAACTGTAGGAGCAATTGTTGACGTTCCGAATATGGGTCTTTATCATCCTGATGCTCCGGCATATTTCAAGGATGTTAGAAGCTTCAAAAACTGGTCGAAAAAACGCGGCATAAACTTCGATAAAGGGCAGAAAATCAGCATTCTGTTTTTTCGCAAGCATCTTATTCAAGAAAAAACCTATATCGACAACACCATCCGTGTTCTTGAAAAACACGGCATTCATGTTTTTCCTGCTTTTGTGATGGGTGTTGAGGGGCACGTGCTGGTGCGTGACTGGCTGATCAAGGAAAATATAGATCTGTTGGTCAATATGATGGGTTTTGGTCTTGTGGGAGGTCCTGCAGGATCGACCAAACCCGGAACGGCAGCTGAAGCACGTCACGAAATTATGGCAAAGCTTGATGTTCCCTATATTGTTGCCCAGCCGTTACTAACCCAGGAATTTGACTCATGGAAGGAGCTGGGTGTTTCCCCCATGCAGATTACCTTCACCTATTCCATTCCGGAAATGGATGGAGCAATATGCCCTGTTATTCTTGGTGCTTTACAGCAAGGTAAAATAGAGACCGTTCCAGAGCGCTTGGAACGGCTTGCTGTTCTTATCAAACAGTGGCTTCGACTCCGGGAAGCACCAAACCGCGATAAAAAACTGGCTTTTATTGTTTACGATTATCCTCCTGGCTTCGGCAAAAAAGCAAGTGCGGCATTGCTTGATGTACCCAGAACACTTTTTGCCGTACTGCAAAGCCTTAAGAAAGCGGGATACAATGTTGGCCAGTTGCCTGAAAATTCCGAGGTACTTTTTTCTGCACTTGACCGGGCGACCGATCACCAGATTCAGCAGCACCACCCTGATGCAGTAAAAGTCAATGATGAGAAGTTTAAGCAACTGACGTCTTCAAGGGAACGTGAACGTATTGAAGCTCGCTGGCAGAACTTCCCCGGCGAAATTGTACCTATAGGAGAACAGGAGCTTTTTGTTGGTGGCATAAAATTCGGTAATATCTTTATTGGAGTTCAACCGCGTATTGGGGTACAGGGCGATCCAATGCGGTTGCTTTTTGATAAGGAAAACACGCCGCATCACCAGTATATTGCATTTTATCGATGGATCAGCCGTGAGTTTCAGGCTCATGCCATGGTGCATGTCGGTATGCATGGATCCGCCGAATGGATGCCCGGACTGCAGACTGGTCTGACAGGTGACTGCTGGCCGGACGCTCTTCTGGGTGAGGTACCGCACCTCTATATCTACCCTATCAATAATCCCAGTGAGTCGACCATTGCAAAACGGCGAGGTTTGGCTACAATGGTATCCCATGTTGTTCCCCCGCTCTCCCGAGCTGGACTATACAAGGAGTTGCCTGTATTGAAAGGATTGCTCGTCGATTATCGTGAAAAATATCTTGGTAACAGTTATGAAGCTGCCGGCATCAGTTCCGGTATTGAGGAAGCTGTCATGCAGAAAGCCGAGTTGCTGAATCTAACCGACGATTGTCCGCTTCGTGAGAATGAACGGTTTGGTGAATATGCCAGCAGGCTGTACAGTTATATTGCCGAACTTGAACACCGGCTGATTTCAAATTCACTCCATGTTTTCGGTGAGGCAAGTCCACTGGAATCACAGATCGTCACCATTACCGAAACGCTCAAAAATTTGGGAGAAAACGGCAAAACACTCCCCTTTATGTTTATGACCTTTTCCGGTAAAAACGATCACTACAACAGTTATGAAGAGTTGAGCTCTCAATCGAGAAAGGGGTATGAACAGGCTATCCGACTGCGCGAGTGGGTGGAGCAGGCATGCCACACTTTTGTACAGCAGGTATTTTTTGATCAGAAAAATGCGTTGGAGATCGTTGCTTCAATAACGGGCGGTACCAAGCTCCCTGCAGAATATAACTCTTTCATCAACCAGCTGATTATGGAGGGCAGACAGCTTCTTCATGCACTTCGCAACAATACAGCCGAAATGGATGCTCTTCTGCGGGTACTGGATGGGCGTTATATTGCATCCGGCTTTGGTGGTGATCTTGTACGCGACGGAGTAAGCGTGCTTCCTTCCGGGCGCAATATTCACTCCATCGATCCATGGAGAATCCCCTCTGAACTGGCTTTCAAGCGTGGAATGAGCATTGCCGACAGTATCATAACCAGGCACCTTGAGGAAAATGGCGGCGTGTACCCTGAAACCATTGCTCAGGTACTCTGGGGGCTGGACACCATCAAAACCAAGGGTGAGGCCGTTGCCGTGGTTATCAGGCTGATTGGAGCACAACCTTCATACGACGCTTTCGGTAAAATCAGTCATTATAGCTTAGTGCCTCTTGAAAAACTTGCCCGCCCGCGTATTGATGTGCTTATGCAGCTCAGCCCGATTTTCCGTGATGCATTTGGCCTTCTCATGGACCAGCTTGACAGGCTCGTTAAAGAGGCGGCAAAAGCCGATGAACCGATTGAGATGAACTATGTGAAAAAACATGTTGATGAAGCGCTTGCTTCCGGTATGGCGTTTGAAAGTGCTACCGCCCGCCAGTTTACCCAGTCGCCAGGCGCATATGGCAGTTATGTTGACGATATGATTGAGGATTCCGCATGGGAATCGGAAAACGATCTTGACGACCTTTTTATCCGCCGTAACAGCAGTGCATACGGCGGCGGCAGAAAAGGGGAAAAAGAGAGTGAAATCCTGGAAAAACTTTTAGAGTCAGTTGACCGCGTTGTGCACCAGGTCGATTCCACCGAGTTCGGTATTTCAGATATTGACCACTACTTCTCTTCATCGGGGTCGCTGCAGCTTGCCGCAAAGCGCCGCAACACAAAAGGTAACGACATCAAGCTCAACTATGTCGAGTCATTCACCTCAGATATCAAGGTTGATGATGCCGAAAAACTGCTGCGTATTGAGTATCGGTCAAAACTGCTCAACCCGAAATGGTTTGAAGGCATGCTCAAACATGGTCACAGCGGCGCTACCGAAATCAGCAACAGGGTAACCTATATGCTTGGCTGGGATGCCGTAACCAACAGTGTTGATAATTGGGTTTACCAGAAAACCGCCGAAACCTATGCACTTGATCCCGAAATGAGAGAGCGGATCGCCAAAGTTAATCCTCTGGCGGTCAAGAATATTGTTGGCCGTATGCTTGAAGCGCATGGCCGCGGCATGTGGAAAACCGATCAGGATATCATTAACGAACTGCAGGAAATCTATGCCGACATTGAAGACCGGTTAGAGGGATTGACTAATAACAAATAGCGCATGTAAAAGAGAGGGAAACAGCCCCCTCTATCCTTTACACGCTTCAGATTTACATCGAAGTTGAATAATTCGGTGCTTCCTTGATTATTTTAATATCGTGAGGGTGGCTTTCCCTCAGGCCGGCAGAGGTTATTCGTACAAATTTTGTGGTTGTTCTCAGGTCATTAATAGTGGCAACACCACAATATCCCATTGCGGATTTAAGCCCTCCGATTAACTGGTAAACCACTTCTTCGAGTGAGCCTTTTGATGGAATACGGCCCTCTATGCCTTCCGGTACATATTTTTTCGACTCCATGGATGCGTCCTGAAAATAGCGATCGCTGCTTCCTTCCGGTTCGGACATTGCGCCAAGAGAACCCATTCCTCGATAAGTTTTGAATTTCCTCCCTTCATAGAGAACGGTTTCGCCCGGGCTTTCGTCAGTTCCGGCAAAAATACTGCCTATCATAACGGAATCCGCTCCGGCAGCAAGAGCTTTAGCGATATCACCGCTGTATTTTACTCCACCATCGGCAATAATTGGCGTATTGGTTTTTGCCGCCTCTTCTGCACAATTCATAATTGCCGTTAACTGCGGTATTCCAACACCAGCAACAATACGGGTGGTACAGATACTGCCCGGCCCAATACCGACTTTAACACAGTCTGCTCCTGCTTCAATAAGGTCTCTGACCCCTTCAGGCGTCGCGACATTGCCCGCAATAACTTCAAGATCAGGATAGACCTTCTTGATTGCCTTGATCATATCAAGAACAGCCTTGCTATGGCCATGTGCGGTATCAATAGCAACAACATCGACGCCCGCATCTATCAACGCTGTAACCCTTTCAACTGTATTTTCGCGGATACCAACAGCAGCTCCCACTCTCAGGTGCCCCTGACTGTCCTTGCAGGCATTGGGAAACTGTTTGCGTTTCTGAATATCCTTGAAGGTGATTAACCCTTTCAGGTTGCCATCATTATCGGTAATCAGCAGTTTTTCAATCTTGTTGGAAAGCAGAATCTCTTCGGCTTTTTCAAGAGCAACATCTTCTCGGGCAGTAATGAGATTATTACTGGTCATGATGCTGGTGATGGTCGCATCGGGTTTCGGATTAATGCGAAGATCCCTGTTTGTAACAATTCCTTTGAGCTTCATTGAGGTATCACCCTCAAATTTCGGGCGAGCGACCACCGGAATTCCTGAAATGGAATTGCGGAGCATCAGATCAAGCGCATCCTGCATGGTTGAATCTTCGTAAAGAGTAAAGGGATCGCGGATAATACCGCTTTCAAAACGCTTAACCCTTGCTACTTCACGAGCCTGTTCTGCAATTGTCAGGTTTTTATGGATAATGCCGATACCGCCCGAACGAGCCAAGGCTATAGCCAGCTCTGACTCCGTTACGGTATCCATTGCCGCACTCACAAGAGGAATTTTCAATGTAATGCTCTTTGTAAGACGGCTTGAAACAGTTGTTTCCTTTGGCAGAACAGTTGAATATGCGGGGATCAGAAGAACATCGTCAAACGTCAATGCTTCATAGAGAATCTTCGTCATTGGCATCAGGGTTAATGAATTGCAGCAAAATCAATTTTGCCAATTTACAAAAAGTCAAGATAGAATGACAATAAAGCGATTTGTTGCTCTACAAGCACCTCATTAATCTGTTATTGAGCTGGTACGACCAATCGTAATGGCTGTTTACAATATTTCACTTTGAAGTGAAAATCAGCGTAAAAAGTAATAAAAGTTTTTATTACCATTGTTTCAACAACAGAATGGTTTTGAAAATCAAGAATAGAATATAAATTTAAGGCTTGTTTTGCTCTTATGGAGAGGTCGCATAGTTGGTCTAGTGCGCTCGCCTGGAAAGCGGGTAGGGTTTTACCGCCCTCGAGGGTTCGAATCCCTCCCTCTCCGCCAGGAACTGTTGAGTGTAAAAACTCAGTCAGCACTGTTTTTTCAGGTTTCCAGACAAAACGGCTTTGATTACAAAAATCGTAAAAAAGCTTTTTTTCTGGCATTTTCCACAGGTTTAACTATATTTCAAACCTGTTTTTATACAATATGAAGGAGGATTAGCCTAATTGGTAAGGCAGCAGTCTTGAAAACTGCCGGGTTCACGCCCATGGGGGTTCGAGTCCCTCATCCTCCGCGGTACATATTACATATCAGGAGAGGTGGCCGAGCGGCTGAAGGCAACGGTTTGCTAAACCGTCATAGTTCTTATAGGGCTATCGAGGGTTCGAATCCCTCCCTCTCCGCCAGCAAGTCTGTTCTCAGTAATTAATCAGTGTTTATCACCCAAGAAGCCCGCACCATGCGGGCTTCAGGGCTTCAACTATTTTCTGAGAATCGTTTCTTTCCTCTTTCAGGAACTGTCAAGTTGCTTAGAAGACTGAAATTTTGTAGGGTTTAGCTATGAAAAAGCAAACGAACCTCTACGCTGGTCACCGGTATCCGACCGAAATCATCAGTCATGCAGTATGGCTTTACTTCCGTTTCACCTTGAGCTTTCGTGATATAGAAGAAATGCTGGCTTATCGCGGGGTAATTGTCACCTATGAATCCATTCGACAATGGACACTCAAGTTTGGGCAAGATTATGCCAACACAATTCGTCGTCGGCAACCAAAACGCGGAGATAAATGGCATCTGGATGAGGTGGTGCTCACCATCAAGGGTCAACACCACTATCTCTGGCGGGCTGTGGATCAATATGGCTATACCCTTGATATCCTGATGCAATCCCGACGTAATCGGAAAGCAGCTTTGCGTTTCTTCCGTAAGCTATTGAAAGGACTGTGCTATGTTCCCCGTGTCATCATCACCGACAAGCTGAAAAGTTACGGTGCGGCTAAACGAGAAATCATGCCCGGTGTTGAACACCGGCAGCACAAGGGACTCAACAACCGAGCCGAATTATCGCACCAACCTACACGACAAAAAGAGCGGCAAATGCGAAAATTCAAATCACCAAGGCAGGTGCAAAGGTTCCTGTCGGTTCATGCCCACGTCGGTAACCTTTTTCGAATTCGTTATCGTTATGAAACCGCCACTGACTATCGAACTGTACGTCTCCAAGCTTTTATAGCTTGGCAGGATGTGACGTGTACGCACAGAGCCGCCTGAATACTCCAATATTTCCTTCTCAAATCGAAATCCGTTCACCAACAATACTTTTCATTGATATTTTCAATAACTTGACACTATCTCAACGGGGACACTTTTTGCCGGAATGCGTCGCTTACCTCCCATGATTTCGTGTTTGACTTCGCCATAGTTCCTCCATAGATGGTTTTTTCTTTTGGAGATAGTATAGCGTTTATTCCCATTATTTACGAATAAGCTCTTAAAATGTAGCAAGTCCAATTGGTAACCTATTCCGAATTCGTCATCGTTATGAAACCGCCTCTGAACGATGACTATCGAATTGCAAGTCTTCAAGCTTTTGTGACTTGGCAGGATGTAACGTGTACCCACAGAGCCTCCTGAATACTCCAATCTGCCTTCTTCAAGTCGAAATCCGCCCGTCATGATTTTTTTTGAAAAAAATTATGTTGGATAACTGGCCTGATATAAAACTGGATTGTCAGTATTCATTTGTAGATGCACTATCAGTAAAAAGTTACTTTTTGGTTAAATTGATTGAGAAATGCGTATTCACTGCCACAAAAAACGAAAGTTAAATATGGCTAACATAATATTTCCAAAATATTTACAGCTTCTGCTTAAAGAAAGTGAGCTTCAAGCTCCATTAATGACATTTGCTAATAAAGTTGGTCAAATTCTTGTTGACAACAAACTCACTTTTTTCCCGGATTTCACCGATCATGGTATTGAGCATGTCAATAATGTTTTAAAAACAGCGGTAGAGCTTGTTCCATTGGAAGTTCGGGAAATAAGTATCAATAAATCGAACCAGACTTTGCTTTGCGATGTTGATGCTGCCGTGATTATTGGTGCAACACTTTTGCATGATCTTGCCATGCATATGCATTCAGGTGGGTTCTTGGAACTGATCAGTAAAGATTCATTGTTTCAGCCACTCAGTTGGTTTAACGAGAATCATGAAGGTCATACTGCTGACCGTCCTTGGTACGAATTGTGGGGAGAATATGTTTATGAGGCTCGTCGGTTAAGTGATCGCGATTTGGCGAACATTATCGGAGAAGAATCTGCATTTAATTGGAAATTCCAAGAGCTTCCAGTGAGCACTGGGCAGTGGGAGAAAAATCACTTTCTGATTATTGGTGAATTCATTCGTAGACATCATGCACGCTTAGCCCATGAGATAGCATTATACGGATTTCCAGGACTTAAGATTGGGGCTAGTGAAGGCCATTTTCCAGCCATAGGTAAGGATAAAGAACATCCGCTGAATCACTTGGCTGACTTGATTGGCCTTACAGCGAGATCACATGCAATGTCACTTCGTGTGTCAAAAATGTATTTGGAATCTCGTTCACTCTACCAACAAGTGCCGAGGCCAATGGGATGTGCTATACTTTATCCAATGGCGCTTCTACGTGTTGCCGATTACCTCCAGATAGACAGACAAAGAGCCCCCACTGCTTTACTCCGACTTAGAAACCCTCAAAGTCCTGTATCAATTAGGGAATGGGAGAAACATCGTGCTGTTTTAAACATAGGTCCATCAGACAACCCTAATGGCAAGGTTGTTACTGTAAGTGAGGATTTAAGTCTATCGCTTTTCCTTCAGCTTAATGAACTCTTAGATGCATTACAGGCAGAAATGGATCATTCCACAGCAGTTCTTGATGAAGCTTATGGGCGGTGTACGGATCTCGGACTTGATAAGCTCAAGCTGGTGACTCGTAGAATCTACTCGAACTTGCAAAGCTTGCCCTTTCGAGAAAAACTGCCATATGTTCCAGAGCGAACAGGATTTACAGTTGACCCTAACTTACTGACCGTGTTAGTCGAACCGTTGTATGGAACACAACCGAGCATTGGCGTTCGTGAACTGATGCAAAATGCGGTAGATGCTGTCCGTGAATTAGAAATCTGGTGTGGTAAACATAGAAAGTCTATCAATTTACTCGAATTGCCTGAGCAGGAGGGAGATGTTCTCATTGAATTCATTAAAAGGGAAAGCGGTACTTGGTTTTTACGAGTGAGAGACAGAGGAATAGGCATGAGAAGTGGGACAATCCAAAATTATTTTCTTCGAGCTGGAGCGTCTTTTCGTAGAAGTGAAGAATGGCAGAAAGAGTTTAACAATGAAGATGGGGTTCCACGAGTGATCCGTACCGGACATTTTGGTATTGGTGTTTTTGCCATTTTTCTGCTTGGTCATTCTTTTCGAATGTGGACTCGGCATGCAGATGTGGATAAATCACATGGATTTAAAATCGAAGCAACAGCGGATAGCCATCTCATTGAAATTCAGCGTTCTAAGAATCTTCCTATTGGGACGACCATTGAAGTAGACTTGAATAGAAGCTCGGTTGATTCTTTAAAACTGGAGAATAGTGAGCAAATTCAAGATGGAACTGCTTGTAAAATAATTGATTGGTATTGTTGGGATTGGCCAAAAGTAGTAAAGCGAATTGTATGTGGATCACAATCAGAATTGCTAGCCCAAGAAATTGAGATTCCTATTTATAATAATCAGCTTTCGTCAGAATGGGCAGTTATTCATCCCAAAGGCTTTGATGCTGTTTATTGGACATTCAATAAGATACATTTTTCTTGTAATGGTATTCGAATAGGGCATACACGAAATAACTTTGGGACAATTACAAATGCAAATTTTGAATGGCCTTGGAAAACTCATCTGCATTCTCCTTCTGTTGCAATTTTAGACAGTGCAGGGCATTTACCCTTAACAATTCAGCGAACTGAACTAATAAACAATACTCTTCCATTCATAAATGAGTTAGTAAGAGATGTTATTCTCTCATTTATTGCTCATGCTCTTATCTGTGGCCCAAAATCTTATGCTGAAGCTTTGTCTTTGCGGTATCTTCACCCTCTTTTAGAAAATCAGTTTAAATTTCGCATCGGTTATGGTGAATCTTTTATTAGTGATCTAAAATGGTGCTTCACATCTGATTTATTTATTCCTATAGATCCATGGCTTTACTCACTTTTAAACACAGAGTCATATTGTGTTTTTGGGGGGCTGGGTAGTCATGAACCAAATTCTTTGGATTGGATGGCTTCAGAGGATTCTTTTTTTAAGAAAATGTTTAAAGGCGACATTTCGGTAATTTGCTTAAACGCGGGATTGAAATTAGCTGCTACTAAAGGCGTAGTTAAACTAGATGATGATTTATTAACATTATCCATCAAAGAATATCAGCCAATATGTGCAATAATGCATCTTATTCATATGGGACTCATGAAACATAATGTGATTGCGGCACAAGGAATATTTTCGGTGAGTACGCCAGAGTTTAGAAATTATTTTGAACTCATCGAAAAAAAAGGACTAATTGATGAATTAAAAATTATAAAAAAAACGCCAAAATATAACAGAAATAGAACATGGTTTGAAATAAAAAAAAATACTCTGAATCAAAGCCTATCACTTGAGGTTATTCTACAGGACTTGGAGGATAAATATAAAAGCCAGTTTGGAATTATTCCTGATGTTCTTTTTGTATCTCACATTAATACTGAGCAAACGAGTCCATCTCCCAAATCATTAATCGCAAAAATCTGGTATGAATGTCTTGGAAAGAATGCTATTCCATTCAATAATGTTGATCGAGAGATGTTAATCAACCGTGGACGGAAACATGATGAATTAAATCGGCATATTAATGCATGGATGGCTCTGAAATCCAATGCTTCAAAATACGTACAAGGGAGTAATAGCAATTCATGAGTATATAGCAAATCAGTAGGGCACTGTCAAGTTATCAAAAATAAAGAAAAAAAGATTATCGTTGACGAAAGGATTTCGATTTGAGAAGGGAATGTTGCAGCATTCATGCGGCACTCGAAGTACACGTCACATCCTGCCAAGCTATAAAAGCTTGAAGACGTGCGGTTCGATAGGCAGAGACGGTTTCATAATGGACTTGCATAAAAAAAACGAACACCATGAAAAGCCAAATTTTTCTAGTTCGTTCATGCGTCATGGAACAGAAAGCCGTCATGATATTTTTAAACCATACAAATCATGACGGTTAAATTTATCTGCTTGAAATGCAAAATACATGCTGAATGAGTATAATCAGGTAACAGCAACGCATTACTATGCCACACAGTTCCTTAAGAACCGTGCATGCAACTTTCATCGCACACGGTTCAAGCCTCGCAAAGGCAAAAGCTGTTACGCTTTGGGACAATGTTATTCTTTAAGAAAGGAAAAATAACTATATATTTCTATAGCATTTCTGCCTGTACAGTTTCAGCGAAAAATTCAATTAAAAACTATAATCAAAAAGTTGATTTAATGTCTATTTGTAATAGCTTATTTTTTTTCAGGGCAGGCAGCCCTCTTGCTTGCTCCTTATTTTAGCTCGTTGGTCAAATAGTACAAACAAAATGATGTCCCATAATAGACCGAAAATACCATCTGATATTGCAAGGGATGTCCTGAGAGAAAGTGGCCACCGTTGCGCTGTTTGTGGGGAGTCTTGCCCACTCGAACGGGCACATATCATTCCTTGGCACAAATCTAAAGAGCACTGCGCCGCTGACCTTCTCTGTCTCTGCGAGAACTGTCATCAGAGGGCAGATAAAGAAAACTGGGGAGAAATATCTCTTCGCATCTACAAGGAAAGACCGTGGATTCTTCGCAAAGCGGATGATGCGCTAGATGCCGAACAACGATCGGTGGTCACGTTTCGTGTGGAGTTTCCATTCAGTCCCCAAGACAAGACCCTGATACGCCTGCTTCCATTTTCATTAGCAGGTATCCTTGGAATATCGTCCGACAGTGTCGAAATTCTAGCCATTGAAAATGGAAGTATTATAATTACGGCAGCGATACCAGAATCCGTTGAGCCTATACTTCTCGATTCTATCCCAACTCTCACCATACACATAGTTGCATATTATATCTATTTATACAGGCAAAAGTTTCGACGCAAAGGTGATGTTTCTGATGATTACCAAAAAGCCGTATATCTTGTTGATTTAGTTAACTACCTGAAGTTGAAATCTCCCCATTTAATTCATCTGAGGCAATACGATGAAATGGAGAGCATCATCAATACGGTAAACAATATTTTTGACTCAGCATATTTCAGGAAGATAAATCATCCTGAATACTCATATGAGCAGTGTTTTCTTGAAGCAGAACGTGAGTTTTGCGAAGAGAAAGAGATTGATTACCTCGAATATCTTATCAAGGATCGTGTGGCTGCCGAAAGGTTTCACGCAAATAAAGAGATTGAAGCTTTAGCTTATCAGCAATACCAATATCGCATGAAACTAGGGGGGCCGGGTGATGACAAAAGCGATTGGGCTGAAGCAGAGCAACAGTATCTGAAATGGCGGATGACAAAACGAATCGCAACGATTTGCTGGAATCTCTCATCCGATAAGTTTAAGCATCAGGACTACTATTGGGCACTTGCTTGTGATGTCATTAGGATACTGGAATCGGAAGGCCTTAACAACCCTCTTGTAGATCTGTATGAGCCAACTATCTATAACACAATTGTGGAGGTTTGTCAGCGCCAATAAATGATTATAAAACCATTCCCTCTTCTTGCATTTTCATGCCCTGATAAAAAAATAACAGGGAATTGAAAAAACAGGTTTTGCGGTATTTCAAAAGTAATTTAATTTTGCATTTTTCGCTGATATTCCCTGTTAGTATCAAACAAAAATACGTCATGTAGCGCCCTTTTTTGACCAATTCCCTGTTATTCCCTGATAATTTTTAGCTGAATCGATAAAAAGTCAAGAACCACACGGGTTTCCAGACATCCGAGTCTCAGAATTTTACGATTTACCCTGATAATTTCCCTGTTAGCAGGGAATTGGGGGTGGAATAGATGTTATCGGAGTACTGTCAGCACCGCTAGGTAGTCGACAATTATGATAAAAGTAACAAATTATCTTTTAAAGAAGCCCGAAAATAGCGGGCTTTTTTGATCTTCTGCAGAAACTGAGAATCTTTTCTTTTCTCCTTCGGACGTGAGCCCGAAAAACGGGACCACTTGGTTGTGGAAAAAATGATTAAAATCAACCAAGGAGGTTACACGAATGAAAACCAAGCGCTACAGTACAGAACAGATCATCAGCATCTTGAAAGAAGC
>Ga0194037_1001718_pt1 | contig 15352 bp, 13 predicted proteins | sample JunL306m_MetaG_FD_148653 | JGI IMG/M metagenome (GOLD analysis project Ga0194037, IMG submission 148653) | Anoxic zone freshwater microbial communities from boreal shield lake in IISD Experimental Lakes Area, Ontario, Canada - Jun2016-L304-6m | ecosystem: Environmental > Aquatic > Freshwater >...
TGATGTGTTCATGATCGGGATTCTTGAGTCGTGAGTGCTGACGCCGGAATGCCTGAAATCCCCTGGCTGCCGCGCCATCTTATGGGGCAATATCGTGCCGAATTTGAAAACACGTCAAACGCCATTTGAGAGTGGTTAGCGCGCCAAAAGCACCCCCTATCTCGCGGGCGACTACACCATTCAAACAGGCAGCTCGCCGGAGCCAGTCCTCGATTTCACCACGCAACGCCCTGTTTTCCAGTCGGTTACGCGCCTAACTCTGAACCCGGAGGCAAGCCAATAGGAGAATCGCCCACAACATCCGCGGGTCGAGCCCACTGGCGGGCGGGTGGAGCCCTACACAGATATCGGGCAAATCATGACGCTGCTCGCGGACCTCTCCCCCCGCTCTCACAAATCACGCGGGAGGTAAGATCATCGGTTGATTGCGGGTAGGCCCGCCGGAGTTCTGGCTTCAGCGTGTTGCCGCGGGCGGGCGGCTCCTGATTGTACCGGGTGTGCTGACCGACCTGGCTAGATTGGTCACCACCACTCCCACGACTCATTGGATAGCAGTTATGAAATGAATCCGATTCACCTGCCATTACGAATCAATAATCGACTCGACAACTCCCCCCTTTCCCGGCATGGCTCGCGCCAGACCATTCTTCTTCTGAAAGAATCGCCTATCCCACCCGTATCCGCCTGCACATGAATCCCGCCCTAAGCCGTCGTCACTTCCTCCACACCACCGCTGCCGCCAGCCTTGGCCTCACCGCGCTGGGCCTGTCGCGCGCCCGCGCCGCCGCGCCCGCCGGCCAAAAACTCCGCGTCCTGTCGATCGGGGTGGTCGGCACTATCGGCGTCGCCGACCGCCACCAGGTGGCCGCCCATCCCGATGTCGAAATCACCGGCCTCTGCGACGTGGATTCAATCTATCTGGCGCAAGCGGCCAAGGAACATCCCAACGCCTTCACCTGCCGCGATTACCGCGAGGCGTTCACCAAACACCTCGACAAGTTCGACGCGGTGATCGTGTCGGTGCCCGACCACTCGCACGCGCCAATCCTGCTCACCGCCCTGGCCCATGATAAACACGTCTATGGCCAGAAACCGTTGGTCCATCAGCTCGCGGAGCTGGCGATGGTCGAACGCGCGATCCAGGCCAAGCCGCAGCTCGTCACCCAGCTCGGCAACCAGCGCATGGCCAATCCGGGCCGCCGCGCCGCCATTGAAATCCTCCGCCAGGGCCAACTCGGCAAGGCCATCGAGGCCTACGCCTGGACCGGCGCGCCTAACAAGAGCGAATATTTCAATTACGACAAGGTCCTCAAGGAGAACCCGGTCATCCCGGCCAATCTCGATTGGGATCTGTGGCTCGGCCCCTGCGCCAAGATGCCTTATTATGATGAACTGGCCCCGGCCAAATGGCGCTCGTGGTGGGACTTTGGCACCAACGGCCTTGGCGATTGGGGCTGCCACGTCCTCGACGTGTTCTTTTTCAGCTATGACGAGCTGCTCACGCCCATCTCGGTAAAAACCGACTGCGCCGAGCCGGCCAGCAAAATCTTCCACGTCAACCCGTGCAAATCCACCCTGACCTATCAAGTCAGCTCCGACAAATTCACAGCCAAGACCTTCCCCATCCATTTCTACGATTCCGGCCAGAAACCGACGCCCGAACAACTCCGGATGCCCGAAGTGGTCAAGGGCGGCAACATGACCGTGGTGGTCTGTGAGGGCGGCACCCTCGTGCTCGAAGCCGACGGCCACATCAAGATCTGGCGCGATGGCAAGGAGTCCGAAGGCCTGCGCATGCCCAACCTGCCGGAGTTCCCCCGCCTCAACCACTGGCACGCGTGGGTCGACAATTGCCTGGGCCGCAAAACCGAGCTGCGCGCGCCGTTCAAGGATGCGGTGCGCATCACCGAGGCCGTGCTGCTGGCCACCAAGGCCACCCGCTTCCCCGGCCAGGAGCTCCTCTGGGACAAGTCCAAGCTCGCCTTCACCAACAACCCGCAAGCCACCGACACCATCGTCCGCCGCCAATACCGCGACGGCTTCGGCCCGCCCGCGATGTTTTTGTAAGCCTGCTAAGAACCACTGCAAAAGCACAGGTCGCCTTTTTTCCACTGATAGCACTGACTTTGACTGACGATACTGCAAGAATTGGGTTTTTTGCTGACGGATTTCGAGCCCGCCTTTTAGGTGGGAGCGCATGACGCCGCAACTGATGCATCATCAGTGCAATCAGTGAAATCAGGGGTTCTATTTTCACTTTCAGACTCACACATCTCCCGCCATTACTCACAAATGAAACTCACCGCTCTGCTTGCCACGCTGGCCTTGTTAGGCCCCGCCCTCGTCCACGCCGAAGCTCCGGCCGAAACCCCGGCCCAATACGCCGCGCGCATGGCGTGGTTCAACGAGGCGCGCTTCGGGATGTTCATCCACTGGGGCGTCTATTCGGCGGCCGCAGGCATGTGGAATGACAAGCCCGTCCCCGGCGCGGGCGAGTGGCTCGAGAGCGGCGGAAAAATCCCCACCGCCGAATACCGCGCCACCCTGCTGGCCAAGTTCAACCCGCTCAAATATGACCCCGACGCGTGGGTGCTCGCCGCCAAGAACGCCGGCATGAAGTATATCGTCATCACCTCCAAACACCACGACGGGTTCTGCCTGTGGGATTCCCAGCTCACCGACTGGGACATCGGCTCCACCCAGTACAAGAACGACCTGCTCAAGCCGCTGGCCGAGGCCTGCGCCAAGCACGGCCTCAAGTTCTGCGTCTATCACTCGATCATGGATTGGTCGCACCCGGACTACGGCACCAAGACTCCTAACAACGGGGCCAACGCCCCCGGCGAGGCCAAGCCGGCGCTGTGGCGCGGCAACGCCGCCAACCCCAAGCCCGACATGGACCGTTACACGGCCTATCTGAAAGGCCAGCTCAAGGAGCTGGTCACCACCTATCACCCCGGAATCCTCTGGTTCGACGGCGAATGGGAAGACGCCTGGACCCATGAGCGCGGCGTCGATCTTTACAACTACCTGCGCGCGCTCGACCCCGCGCTCATCGTCAACAACCGCGTCGACAAGGGCCGCGCCGGCATGTCCGGACACACCACCGACGCCAAGTTCAAGGGCGACTACGGCACCCCCGAACAGGAAATCCCCGCCACCGGCTTCGGCAAGGGCGTCGCCTGGGAATCGTGCATGACCCTGAACGAAACCTGGGGGTTCAAAGCCAGCGACACCCAATGGAAGTCCGCGGCCATCCTCATCCACAACCTCATCGACATCGCCAGCAAGGGCGGCAACTACCTGCTCAACGTCGGACCCACCGGCGAGGGCGAAATCCCCGCCGCGTCACTGGAACGCCTCGCCGTCATCGGCACGTGGATGCAAACCAACGGCGAGTGCATCCATGGCACGACCGCCTCGGTCTTCCCCAAGGTGTCCTGGGATGGCCGCTCGACCACCCGCCGCACCCCGGAGGGCAAAACTCGGATCTATCTGCAGCTGTTCAGCCGTCCCAAGGACGGCAAACTCGTGGTCAACAGCCTGCTGAATCGCCCGGATGAGGCCTCCATTCTCGGCCAACCCGCCAAGCTCGCCATCGCCGGCAAGCCGGGTGCCTGGACCATTCAACTCCCGGACACCGCCGCCGACCCCTACGCCACCGTGGTCGCACTCTCCCTCCAAGGCGAGCCCGCCGTCCAGGTGCCCGCCAAACAAGCCGCGCCGCCCAAAAAGAAGAAGTGACCCTGGGTAGCGATTGGCTCCGGGCGCTCCGGCGCGAATCGAAACCGGCGCGCAGTGGAGACAGCCGGAGGCAAATAGCCAGCGGCGATGCCCGGGCCACCGTGGCGCGGGCGTCCTGCCCGCCGCTTTCTTGCCCACGGTCTCATACCGCGGTCGCCGCGGCGCGTGCCAAATCGCGGCGGGATCGGGCAACGCGTTGACAGGGTGGGGGAGTGGAATTAGGGTCCGCGCATGATTTGTTTCCGGTGGACCGTTGCGCTTGGAGCGGCCTTGTGTGGTTTTGGCTGCGCGAATATGGGGCCGGAAAACGTTTGGCGCGGTGCGGTGGATCACCAGGCGGCCCAACTCGGATACCGCAATTGGATCGTGATCGCCGAGGCGTCGTTTCCGGCGCAAAGCCGCCCCGGGGTGCACCAGGTGACGGCCCCGGTCGGGATCCCGGAAGCGCTCGACTACGTGTTGCACGCGTTGGAGCAGACCGAGGACGTGCATCCCCAGATCTATGTGACACGCGAGTTGCGGGCGGTCGAAAACGACTACGCGCCGGGGATCGACGAGTTGCGCAAGCGCCTGAAAAGTTCCCTGCACGGCCATCAGACGACTGAGCTCGACCAGCAATCGCTGCTGACGCTGATGGAGGATGCCAACCGCAGTTTTGATGTGCTGGTGATTCGCACGCAGAGCGCCTTGCCGTATTCTTCGGTGTTTTTGGAACTGCAGCCGGGCTACTGGGATGCGGAGTCCGAAGCCCGCCTGCGCGACCGGATCGAGCGCGAGCGACGGCAATAACTTGCACGACCCGTCCCGTGATGCGCAGGCTGGCGGCGTGAGCCACAAAGACGACGAACTCCGCCATGAACGTGAAGATGCCTGGGTCGGCGATGCCGTGCTGGCATTGTTCGCCCGCCAATACGTGCTGCGCGAGCGCCACACGATGGATGGCGAGTGGTTCACCCGCCTGACCTCCAACGATTTCCTGAGCGCCTTCGGCAAACCGACGCGGGTTGAGGCCTCGATCGGGAAAATCTACCAGGAGCACGGCCTGCAGGCGGCGTTCGCGTGGATGGACGCCCACCTCATTCCGCTCTTTCAGAAGCAGTTGGGCCACAAGCCGCCTGGCTCCAAGCGCTGAGGGCGCAGCGGGAAGTCGGGAAGTCCCTACCCTCCTGACCTCCGCTACCCGAAAGGCGCGTCTGAGTCCATCGCGCAGCGCCCGAGCGCGGGGGGCTGGTTAAGCAGGGCGAAAAATCTGGTTACAGATTGGTTACAGATTATCGCCCCTTATTCGTGCTTTTTGGCGCATTTTGGCGCACTTGGGAGGGACGGCGAAGCCAGCGAAAGCAACCGGCTTTCAAGCTGTAACCCATTAACCCCTAGGGGCATATGGCGGAGGGGGTGGGATTCGAACCCACGGAACCCTTGCGGGCTCTCCGGTTTTCAAGACCGGCGCAATCGACCACTCTACCACCCCTCCAAGATGTTCATTCTAAGTCGATTGTGACTTAGCGCTCCCCTCGAATGATACCTGTAATATACCGCTACTAGCTGGCAAGCCTTGGAACAATATGAAAAAGGACACGACTCGTTGGGAAACCACCACGCCCCCGGACATTACGTCCGGCAAGCGGGTGGCGGATTCTATGCACGGGTCACCCTGAATGGCAAGCGATCTTGGCGATCCCTCAAAACCGACAAGCTCAGGACAGCCCAAGGGCTTCTCCGAGACCTCCAATCCGGCTACACGCGCCAGGTTTCCACCCGCGCCGATGGCAAGACCATTTGAGTGTAACCCAATTGCCTCACATCAGCGGCAAATTTGGATGGATGTCCTCGCCCAAGGGCGAACGCTCACCCGCCAGATGGCGCAGCAACGCGGCAAACGCGATCATTGCCGCGTTGTCCGCGCAGCAATCCGGGGCTGCCGTCACACACTCATACCCTGCTTTCCGGCAGGCCTCCTGCAACGCGCCGCGCAGCGCCCGGTTCAGGCTGACCCCGCCGGACAGGGCGATCACGCGCCGGCCGGTCTGGCGCGCCGCGCGCAGGGCTTTGTCGATCAGGACGTCGATCACCGCCTGCTGGAACGAGGCCGCCAGGTCGGCGACCACGACCTGGCCTTCCGCCCGCTGCAGGGTGTAGAGCACGGCGGTTTTCAGGCCCGAAAACGAAAAGTCCAAATTCGCGTCGTGGAGCATCGAGCGGGGGAAGTCGTAGGCTTGCGGGTTGCCGACGCGGGCGGCCCGCTCGATCTCCGGCCCGCCCGGATAGGCCAGGCCTAACATTTTCCCGACCTTGTCGAACGCCTCGCCGGCGGCGTCGTCGCGGGTGCCGCCGAGTCTGCGGTAGCGGCCGGCACCGGCGACATCCAACAGCAGCGTGTGGCCGCCGGAAACGATCAGCGCCACATGCGGCGGCACTTCGGTGCGCTCCAGGAATGGCGACAGCAAGTGGCCTTCCAGGTGATTGATGCCTAGAAACGGGCGGTTGGCGGCGCAGGCCATGCCCTTGGCCGCGGTGCTGCCGATCAGCAACGACGACGCCAGCCCCGGCCCGGTGGTCGCGGCGAACGCGTCGATTTCGCGCATCGTGGTGCCCGCCTCGGCGAGGGCCGTTTCGACCAGGCCGCGCAGGCGCAGCGAATGGTTGCGGGAGGCGAGCTCGGGAACCACCCCGCCATGCTCGCGGTGCAGCTCGATCTGCGAGGAAATCTCGGACGCCAACACCTCGGTCGCGCGGCCCGCCGAGCCGCGCACGATCGCCACCGCCGTTTCGTCGCAAGAGGATTCAATCGCCAGGAGCAGGGCCACGCCCGGTTCTTAGCGGCCCCCTGCCCGGAAACCGATCAAAAAAACCGGCGATTTCACCCGCCCTCTTCCATCGTCTCGCGCACCACCTCCTCGGGGTCGATGTCGGTGCGTTCGTAGGAGGAAATCGCGGCGCGCACCATCGCCACCGCGCTTTCCCGCTCGTCGTGGATGACCTGCACGTCGAGGTCGTGCAGGCGGCTGACCTCGTTGGGGTATTTGGCGCGGCCGAAAATATAGATGCCCGGGTTGCGTTCGCGCACCAGCGGCACGGCGGCACAGGTCGCGTCGACCGCCGGAAACGTGAAGGCCACCAACCGCGCGCGGGCGATCCCCGCCAGATCGAGCGCTTCCGGGTGGGTCGCATCGGCGAACAGCACCGGCTGCCCGGCACCCTTCAATGCGCGCACGGTATCAACGTTCAGCTCCAGCACCAGGGTCGCCACGCCGCAGCGCTTCAACGCTTCATTGAGCGCGCGCCCAACCGGTCCGTAACCGCAGATGATCGCGTGATCCTGGATTTCCTTGATCACCTTGGACGGCGTCAGCGCTGCCGGCAGCGTCGTGTGCCCTGCCAGAATGCCCTTGCCCTCCAGCCATTTGGCAAACGGCACCGCCCCGCGCATCAGCGACGGCACCACCGCCATCGTCACCGCCGTGCATACCAGCAGCATCTGCTCGGTGGCCGGATCAAACGGCTGGTAACCGCCCGCCTTGCCGATAAGCACCAGCGAAAACTCCCCCGTGCTCGCCAGGCTGCCGGCCGCCAGCATCGCCGCGCGCCCCGGCAGCTTGAACCCTTTGAGCACCGCGAACACAATGCCGCTCTTGACCACTAGGATCACCAGACTCCCTAACAACACGCGCGGCCACTCCGCCGCCACCACCGACAGATCAATCAACAAGCCCACCGACACGAAGAACACCGCCAGAAACAGGTCCTTGAACGGCAGGATGTCGGATAGAATCCGGTGGCTGTAAATCGACTCGCTCACCACCAGGCCCGCGGTGAACGCCCCCAGCGCCAGCGACAGGTCCAGCGCGCTGCCCGCGAACGCGACCCCGACGCACAGCCCGATGACCGTCAGCGTGAACAGTTCGCGGCTGCGGGTGCGGGCCACCGCGTGCAGCAGCGGCGTCAGGCCATACCGTCCTAACAGCCAAGCCCCCGCCAGGAAGGCCACGCCCTTGAGCATCGAGCGCCCGATCAGCCAGCCCACCGCGCCGTCGCCCTCATGATAGAGAACGGGCATCAGCAGGAACACCAGGATCACCAGGATGTCCTGGAACAGGGCGATTCCCAGGCTGGCGCGGGCGCCTGGGTTGTTAGGCTGGCCGAGGTCCTGGAAGGATTTCATCGCCACCGCCGTCGAGCTGAGCGCCACCGCCAGCCCGAGCACCACGCAGTCGGCCGCGGGAAACCCGAACGCGCTGGCGGCGAGCCCGCCAACCAGGGCGGTCACGCCCACCTGAATGCCGCCGCCGATCACCGCGGTGCGCCACAGGTGTTTGAGCTCGGCGAACGAGAACTCGACGCCCAGGGTGAACATCAGCAGCACCACGCCGATTTCCGCGAACTGGGACATCACCGGGTCGCCCTTGTCGGTGCCGGTGAGCCACAGCAGTCCCACGTTGCCGATGAGCACCCCGCTCAACAAATAACCGACCAGCAGGCTCTGCTTCAGCCTGACGAGCACCAGCGACACCAGCACCGCCAGCACCAGCACCAGCGTCAGCAACGCGAACAGCGGTGAAATGTTCACCGCCCCGGCTGCCAGCAAATTCCATCCGCCATCCATCGCCGCGAGCTTCCCGGCAAACCGCCGCTGCGCAAAGCACAAAATCCCGGCCAACGGCGCAATACGGTGACACGCGCCAGACCGCTTGGACAAGCGATCGACGCGCGCGGGGTTCTATCAGGAAATGGCGGGAACGCCCGCCGGCGCAAGGATTTGGACTTGATGCCTGTGTCCTTGCTAGACACCCGCCCCGATGATTGATGCGCTCGCATCCATCATCGGGAGCAACGGCGAGAGACCCCAAGAGCTGATCCGCTGAGAGCAGCGGGATTCGGGCCCAAACCTCCGGTCGCCCGACGCCTGCCTGAAATTTCCCATGGTCGGCGGGAAGTGACCGTGGTAATTTCCGCGCGGATGTTTGAAATCAGAGAGAAACCCGATGTGGTCGAGCGCGCCTTGCTGGTGCGCTTCTATTTTGACCCCCGCGAGGCCATTGAGGCCGAATCGCTGCTCGATGAACTCGGCGAGTTGGTCGACACCCTCGGCATTGAGGTGGTCGAGTTGGTGCTCTCGAAATGTCGCGAGATGCACAAGAAATTCCTTTGCGGCACCGGCAAGGCGGCGGAAATCGCTGAATTGGCGCGCGCCCACGAGTGCGATGTGATCGTCATCGACAACGGGTTGGCCCCGTCGCAGCAGCGCGAGTGGGAAAAACTCGCCGATTTGTGCGTGATCGACCGCGAGGAGGTGATTCTGGATATTTTTGCGCGCCGCGCCCAGACCAAGGAAGCCCGCCTGCAGGTTGAACTGGCGCGCATGCAATACGCCTTGCCCCGGTTGACGCGGATGTGGGGGCACCTCGACCGCGAAGGCGGCGGGGGGTCGAGCGGTCAAAGCGGCGGCGGGGCGGCCCGCGGCATGGGGGAAAAACAGATCGAGGTGGACCGCCGCTTGGCCAACATGAGCATCGACCGCTGCAAGCGCGAACTCGAAGTCGTGCGCAAACAGCGCAAAACCCAGCGCAAGGAGCGCGAAAAGCTCGAAACGCCGCACGCCGCCATCGTCGGTTATACCAACGCCGGCAAGTCCTCGCTGCTCAACATCCTCAGCGGGGCCGACGTGATGGCCAAGGACATGCTGTTCGCCACTCTCGACACCACCACCCGACGCATCGCCCTGCCCGACGGCCAACCGCTGCTGATCACCGACACTGTTGGCTTTGTGCGCAACCTGCCCCACCGCCTGGTCGAGGCGTTCAAGGCCACCCTTGAAGAGGCCGTGCTCGCCGATTTCCTGATCCATGTGTTGGACGCGACGGCCCCGGAAATCGTGCGCTTCCACGACACCACCCTGGAAGTGCTCAAGGAGCTTGGAGCGGAGGACAAGCAAGTCATCAGCGTGCTCAATAAAATCGACCTGGTGACCGATCCTGACGCCTTGCAGGCACTCGAATGGAAGTTTCCCGAGGCGCTGCGGATTTCCTCGATCACCGGCCAGGGGATGGAGGAATTGCTGCAGGCCTGCGCGGTGGTGCTCGCCGACCGGGTGCGCTGCAATGACTACCGGATTCCCCAGCACCGCGCCGATGTGGTGGGCTTGCTGCACCGCGAGGCAAAGGTGCTCTCGACGGAATACGAAGGTGATGATATACTGGTGCGCGCCGTCGTTCCGCCCACCATCGCGGGGCGGCTTGAAGCCTTTGCGGCGGCACCCGCCTAATTTCATTCCCCGTTCCACCGATGCTACGATCCGTGTTCCTTGTATTGCTTGCGGCGGCGCTCCCCGTCTCCGCTCAACTGGGTGCCGCGCCACCGGCCACTCGCCCGGTGATCCATTCCACACCACCCGGCGGCACCCTTGTGCCACGGCCCATCCCCGGCACCCAAGCCACGACCCGGCAGGTCGCCGTGCCGGCCAGCAGCCCGCTGGATGCCAAGCCGGCAGGTGACGATGCGCTGCGCCTGCAGATTTTTCTCGATGAATCGAATTTTGGTCCCGGGATCGTCGATGGCAAACCCGGGCATTTCACCGAGTTGGCGGTGAATTCCTGGAACGAAGTCAACGGTTACCCGGCCAGCGATTGGATCGCGGTCAACACTGCCGCCCGCAAGGCGGTCCTCAATCCGTTAGCCGTGGCGCTGGTCCCGGATGTGGTCAAAGACTGGGTGGATCCCGACCTGCCGACCAAGGTCAGCCTGCAAGCGAAGAAAAAACTCATGGCTTACCGCAGCATCGGTGAGTTCATGTCCGAGCGTTACCACTGCGACGAAGAGTATTTGGTGGTCCTCAATGGCAGCGGCAAGATCACCAATCTCAAGGCCCGGGACTCGATCATCGTGCCGAATATCACCCCGTTTTACATCGAGAAACTCACCGGTGCGCGCCACGAGGCCGACCCCGTCTTGAGCCTGCGCCACGTGGTGGTGGACACCAAGATGAACCAGGCGCGGATCTTCGAGGCCGCACCCGCGGCGCTGGTCGTGGCCGAGCCGGGAGCTGCGGAAACCACCCCCGTCACCCGCCCGAACCGTGGCCTGATCGCGTCGTTTCCGATCACTCCCGGCCAGCCGAAATTCATCAAGTTCGGCACCTGGGCATTGCGCGGCATGGTCGAATTGCCTTACTGGCGCTACGACCAGCAACTGCTGGATACCGGCAAGCGCAGCAGTGATTCCAACTCGCTGAACATCCCGGCCGGACCTAACAGCCCCGTCGGGGTCATCTGGAACGGCCTCAGCAAACCGGGCATCGGCATGCACGGCACGCCGAACCCGGAGACCATCGGCCGCGCCCGCAGCCACGGTTGTATCCGCCTGGCCAACTGGGATGCCATCCGCCTTCCCAACCTGATCCGCCCCGGCGCGACCGTGGAGATCCGCTAGAGACGCATGACTTGAAGACCCAAGACTTGAAGACCCAAGACTCGAAGACCCAAGACTTGAAGACCCAAGACTCGAAGACCCAAGACTTGAAGACCCAAGACTTGAAGACCCAAGACTCAAGAGAAGAGTTAGCGGGTCAATGACATCTTCCATTCTTGTCTTGTGTCTTGCGTCTTGTCGTCTTGCGTCTTGTCGTCTTGCGTCTTGTCGTCTTGCGTCTTGTCGTCTTGCGTCTTGTCGTCTTGTGTCTCGCTCCCCATGACCCCGCCCCGCAAATTTCCGCTGCGCCTCGCCATCCTCGGCGCGGCCGTGGCGTGGCTGATAGGTGACCTCGGCGTGTGGCACGGCCCGCTGCGCCATCAGCTTGAGCGGTTATTTCCGCGCGCTTCACCGGTGGTCGCCCGGGTGTTCCAGTTTCCGATCACGCGCAGCCAACTCGACCGCGCGGTGAGCGCGCGCCTGTGGCGCGCCGGGCAAGCCGGCGAGGCGCTCACGCCGGCGGCCCGCCAGATCGTTCGCTCCGCCGCACTTGATGACTTGATCGATCACGAATTGTTGCGCGTGAAAGCCATGACGGGTGGCGCGCCACTTGCGGTGAGCGACGAGGAAGTCAGCGGGTGCCTGCGCCGGTGGGTGAGCCGCTTCGACTCGCCGGAGGCGATGGCCGGAGCGATGAAATCCCAGGGCATAGCCAGCGACCGGGAGCTGCGCGACCGGCTCGCCGCGCACCTCCAGCAGGAGAAATATTTGGAATCCAAAATCGGCCTGTTAGCCACGCCCACCGACGAGGAAGCGCGCCAATGGTATGGTCGCAACCAAGCGGCGCTGGCGCAGCCCGAACGCATTGAAGTCCGCCAGTTGTTTCTGGCCGCGCTCGAGCACCCGCCGGAGGAGGCGAAGGCGAAGCTCGCTGCGGCGTTGGCGGATCTCACGGCAGGGCGGCGGGACTTTGTCACCCTGGCCAGGGAAATCAGCGAGGATCCCGCGACCAAGGACCGCGGCGGCGCGCTCGGGTGGATGACCCGCGACCGCTTGCCCGTCGATTTTGCCACGCCGGTGTTTGGGCTGGCCGTGCATCGGCCGACTCTGGTGCGCACGCACCTCGGTTGGCATCTGGTCGAAGTGACCGCCCGCCAGTCCGCCGAACCCCGGACCTACCAACAGGCGAAACCCGAAATCCTCGCCGCTCTCGAAGCGGTGAAACGCCCGCAACTCATCACCGAATTCCGTAACTCGCTGCGCCGCTTCGAGGCGGCCCACATCCAGGTCGATCGCGAGCGGGTGGCCGAGTAGGTTGGCGGTAAGGTAGCGCGGCCTCGATGAGGCCGCAGCCAAGGTGTGGCAACGACTCGCCCCAGGGAAGTCGGCACGGCCTGGTTTGGCGGTCTGTGGGTGTTCCTTGGGCATGCGCTCTCATCGAGAGCGCGCCAGCCATCAGGCCTTCCAATTCAAGGCGCCTTTTTTCAGGGCGTAGACGTAGGCGACGAGCAGGATGCCCGCAAAGCCTGCCATGCTGGCCAGGGCCGTCGGCCCGTGGGCGATGAGATCACGGAATTGCAGAGCCCACGGATACATGAAGACCACCTCGATGTCGAACAGCACAAACAACATCGCCACCAGATAGAATTTCACCGAGAACCGCGGCGCGCCTTCCCCAATCGGCTGCATGCCACACTCATACGGGGTGTCCTTGGTGGCATTGCGGGTGCCCGAGCGACCAAACACCACGCTCAGAATCAGCACCGCGATGGCGAAACCAAACGCGACAATCACTTGCAGGAGGACGGGAATATAATGCTCGGGCATGGCTGGGTACGGGTGACGGGTGGGTCATACGGCAGACCGCCCGCTTTGGGTAGCAAAAACCCGCGCCTGGGTGGGGCGCGGGTTGAGAAACAAGATCCAAGTCAGTCCTGGGCGGCGGCTTCCTGGGCTGCCGCATAGCTGCTCGACGCCTCATGCACGCGGGCCGTGCCCTTGTATTCCTTGCCGGTTTTTTCTACCAAGCCGCGGGTCACCAGGTTCTGAAGTTTTTCGTAGGAGCGCAGCCGCAGCATTTCCTCCCCGCCGCTCACCGCGTTGCGGAGTTTGAGGTTGGCAAAAACCCGCTCAAACAGGTCGTTGAAACCGAACATTTTCTTTTCAGAAAGAACGTTCACAAGTTCATCGGTCACATGGTCAGGTAGGCGGCGTGAAAATCGGGTACGTTTCGTGGTGATTGCCATAACGACAAGACCCTACATCCAGAATGTGGCAATAGCGACTCAAAAAAATGGCTAAAATTCCACGCCAAAATCAATTATGTGCAAGAATTAAATGATGAGGGGTGAAAAAAAATGCGAATTGGAGGTGGATGGCAGCTTGACAGGCGGGGGGATTCCGGCATTCTCCGCGCCCCGGCGCGTCGGAAACGTGGTGGGCACCAGCAATTCTCATGAAAAAGGACCTTCATCCGAAATACAATCCGGTTGTCTTCGTGGATATGACCACCGGCACCCGGTTCATCACCCGTTCGACCAAGACCTCCGACAAGAAGGAAGTCATCGACGGCGTGGAACACAGCCTGATCTCGATCGGCATCACCTCCGCCTCGCATCCGTTCTATACCGGACAGAAGCAGTTTGTCGACACCGAAGGCCGGATCGACAAGTTTCAAAAGCGTTTCGGCACCGTGCGCCGTGTCGGCAAGCCGAAGCTCGACTGAGTTCTTCTGCGATCTCCGATTTGCACCCTTACGCCCGTCTGCCCCGCGCAGCCGGGCGTTTTGTGTGGCGGCCCCACGGGATTTATCCCGAAATCCGAAGTGGCGCTCCAAGCCATTGTCAAAGAATCCACTGAAGGCACTGAGAACCACTGAGATCACTGAAAAATTCCCCGGATCACAGTCATCTCGATTTGGGGATTCCCGGATGGTCGGCCGCCGATCTCTCTTCTCCGTGCTATCAGGGTCTTGTTCCGTATTTCAGTGGTTTCAACACACCCCCATTCAACTTTGGTTTTCGGGTTTAGCGCTCTGCGCTTGCCTGACGGGGCGGGATTTCGGAAGTTGGCGGCGTGCTCGCCAAACGAATCATCCCCTGCCTGGACGTCACCGACGGCCGTGTCGTGAAAGGAATCAATTTCGTCGATCTGATCGACGCGGGGGATCCGGTGGAATGTGCGATGGCCTACAACGCGCAGGAAGCGGACGAATTGGTTTTTTTGGACATCACGGCGTCGTCCGACCATCGCCACACGATGGTGGATGTGGTTCGGCGCACCGCCGAACATTGCTTCATCCCGCTGACGGTGGGTGGCGGCATCCGGACCGTGGACAACATGCGCGAGATGCTGCTGGCCGGCGCGGATAAAATCGGCATCAACACCTCCGCCGTGCTCACCCCCGGCCTGATCGATGCGGGGGCCCAGGCCTTCGGCAGCCAATGCATTGTGGTGGCCATCGACGCCAAACGCGAGGGTCCCGGCAAATGGGGGGTTTACACCCATGGCGGGCGGACACCGGTGGGCCTCGATGTGGTCGAGTGGGCCAAGGAAGTCTGGCGCCGCGGGGCCGGCGAGATCCTGCTCACCAGCATGGATGCCGACGGCACCCAGGCCGGCTATGACATCGAGCTCACGGCCGCGGTGTCGACGGCAGTCGGCATTCCGGTGATCGCCAGCGGCGGCGCGGGCAACCTCGATCACATGGTCGACGTGCTCGCTGCCGGCAAAGCCGACGCCGTGCTTGCCGCCAGCATTTTCCACTTCGGCATGCACACCGTGGGTGAAGCCAAACGCCACTTCGCCAGCCGCGGCGTGCCGGTGCGACCGCTGGTGAAGGCGCTTTAGCCTTTCGACGGGCTACGGAGCGCGGGCTTCAGCCCGCCTCTTGATCATTTCCCAGCTGGCGAGTCGGGAGACTCGCGGTCCGGCTTCAGCCCGCCTCTTGATCATTTCCCAGCTGGCGAGTCGGGAGACTCGCGGTCCGGCTTCAGCCCGCCTCTTGATCATTTCCCAGCCGGCGAGTCGGGAGACTCGCGGTCCGGCTTCAGCCCGCCTCTTGATCATTTCCCAGCCGGCGAGTCGGGAGACTCGCGGTCCGGCTTCAGCCCGCCTCTTGATCATTTCCCAGCTGGCGAGTCGGGAGACTCGCGGTCCGGCTTCAGCCCGCCTCTTGATCATTTCCCAGCCGGCGAGTCGGGAG
>Ga0194037_1001720_pt1 | contig 15349 bp, 13 predicted proteins | sample JunL306m_MetaG_FD_148653 | JGI IMG/M metagenome (GOLD analysis project Ga0194037, IMG submission 148653) | Anoxic zone freshwater microbial communities from boreal shield lake in IISD Experimental Lakes Area, Ontario, Canada - Jun2016-L304-6m | ecosystem: Environmental > Aquatic > Freshwater >...
GGTTAGCAATCAAAATTTTCTTAAACATTTTCGTAGTCATGATTATTTGGCGCCTTAAAGAGGAATGTTGCCGTGTTTACGAGCAGGATTCTTCAGTTCTTTATCTTTCAACATCGCCAAAGAGCGTGAAATGCGTTTACGGGTTTCATGAGGCAAGATAACGTCGTCAATGTAGCCACGACGACCTGCCACAAAGGGGTTTGCAAACTTAGCCTTGTACTCTGCTTCACGGGCAGTAATCTTTTGGGGATCGGATTTTTCTTCCCGAAAGATAATTTCAACGGCACCTTTAGGGCCCATCACCGCAATTTCTGCTGACGGCCATGCAAAATTCACGTCGCCTCTCAAATGCTTAGAGGCCATCACATCATAGGCGCCGCCATACGCTTTACGGGTAATTAAAGTTACCTTGGGTACAGTGCAATCAGCATAGGCATAGAGCAATTTCGCACCATGCTTAATGATGCCGCCGTACTCTTGAGCTGTTCCAGGCATAAATCCAGGCACGTCTACCAATGTCACCACTGGGATATTAAAAGCATCGCAGAATCGGACAAAGCGGGCAGCTTTAATGGACGCTTTAATGTCTAAGCAACCAGCTAATACCAAGGGTTGGTTAGCTACGATACCAATTGAACGACCTTCCATGCGAGCAAAGCCAATCAGAATGTTTTTTGCGTAATCAGGCTGAAGCTCGAAGAACTCACCATCATCCGCAATCTTAGAAATCAATTCTTTCATATCGTAGGGTTGATTTGGGTTCGAAGGCACCAAGGTATCCAATGAGAAGTCAGGCTCTTCTGTGCGCATAGCACCATGAATCATTGGGGCTTTTTCGCGATTGGACAATGGCAGGTAATTAAAGAAACGGCGCAGCATCATGATGGCATCAACATCATTGTCAAATGCCAAATCACATACGCCGGATATGGTTGAATGCGTTACGGCACCGCCCAATTCTTCAGCAGTCACATCCTCATGAGTAACAGTCTTTACAACCTCTGGACCCGTTACAAACATATAAGAACTATCCTTCACCATGAAGATGAAATCAGTCAACGCTGGGGAGTACACAGCGCCACCCGCAGAAGGTCCCATAATTAGCGAGATCTGCGGAATGACACCAGAAGCAGTGACGTTACGTTGAAAAATTTCTGCATATCCGCCTAATGAAGCTACGCCCTCTTGAATACGTGCGCCACCGGAGTCATTCAAACCAATCACAGGAGCACCAACTTTGAGCGCCTGATCCATGATCTTGCAAATTTTCTCGGCATGAGCTTCGGATAAGGACCCACCTAATACGGTGAAGTCCTGTGAAAACACAAATACTAATCGACCATTAATCATGCCGTAGCCAGTAACAACGCCGTCACCTGGAACGGTTTGATCAGCCATCCCGAAATCATGACAGCGATGCTCAACAAACATATCCCACTCTTCAAAGGTGCCTGCGTCTAGCAAGAGTTCAATACGCTCTCGGGCAGTGAGCTTCCCTTTTGAATGTTGCGCCTGAATACGCTTTTGCCCACCGCCTAATCGGGCAAGCTCGCGCTTAGCTTCAAGCTGTTGAATAATATCCTTCATACCAACTCCTTAGAAAAATTCATGCCCCATTGCTTCGAGTAAACGTCTCGCAGCAACAGAAGCGGCCATGGTTCCTTGATTTACCTCAGCACTTAAGCTGGGTAATAGTTCTTGTACCGCTGGATGATGCTGAAAAGCATTTTTTAAGCCTGCGCTAATCCGATCCCACATCCAAGATCCTGATTGTTGTTTGCGACGTGCTTGTAATAAGCCATTCGCATTCTGTATTTTTTGATATTGAAGAATTTTTTCCCAAAGCTCTGGGATGCCAGTACCTTGGAGGGCGCTCATACATAAGACAGTTGGATGCCAATAGTCCTTATCGTGTGAAGCATGCTCCGGATTTCCCTGGAAGCCCAATAAACGCAATGAACTAGTAATGAATAATTGCGCTCGCATTGCGGCATCTGGATCGATGTCTACCTTGTTGATGGCAATCAAATCTGCCATCTCCATGACGCCTTTTTTAATTGCCTGAAGATCATCACCCGCATTAGGGAGTTGTAATAGCAAAAACATATCAGTCATTCCAGCAACCGCGATCTCGCTCTGCCCTACACCCACCGTCTCAATAATGACTACATCAAATCCAGCAGCTTCTGCTACTAGCATGGCTTCACGAGTCTTTTCTGCTACACCGCCTAAAGTCCCAGATGAGGGACTAGGGCGTATAAAGGCTGCATCCAAAACAGACAAGCGCTCCATCCGCGTCTTATCACCCAAGATGGAACCGCCAGATAAAGTTGATGAAGGGTCAATTGCCAAGACGGCAACACGGTGACCTTTTTCAATCAGATAAAGACCCAACGATTCGATGAGAGTAGATTTTCCTACGCCTGGGACACCAGAGATACCCAAGCGAAATGATTTACCTGTTTTAGGAAGCAAGGCATTCAGAACGTCATCTGCACGCTTACGATGATCTAAACGCGTCGACTCAAGCAGGGTAATAATCTTGGCTAAAGCACGACGTTGCGCAGCCGAAGGCGCACCAGTAAGATCATTTACCAAAGTTTGATCAGCGGCGTTAAGCATGCTTAGAGCTCCGCACTTAAGTAGGCTTTACAGATTTGCGAATCTGTTCGAGCACATCTTTTGCTGATGCTGGGATTGGGGTACCTGGGCCATAGATTCCTTTAACACCCGACTCATAGAGGAATTCATAATCCTGACGTGGAATGACCCCACCAACAAAGACAATGATGTCATCTGCACCTTGTTTCTTCAGCTCTGCAATAATTGCCGGAACCAAAGTCTTGTGGCCAGCAGCTAAGGTAGAAATACCCAGAGCATGCACGTCATTTTCGATAGCCTGGCGAGCGCACTCTTCTGGAGTTTGGAACAAAGGTCCAATATCAACGTCAAAGCCAAGGTCAGCAAAAGCAGTTGCCACCACCTTTGCGCCGCGATCATGACCATCTTGGCCTAGCTTAGCAATCATCACACGAGGACGACGTCCAAAGTCTTTTGCAAAGTTGGCGATTTCTACTTTGAGCTTCTCCCAGCCTTCGGCTGAATCATAGGCAGCTGCATACACACCGGTCACCTTTTGAGTATCGGCGCGATGGCGCCCGTAAACTTTTTCTAATGCATCAGAAACTTCACCAACGGTAGCACGCAAGCGAATGGCATTGACTGCCAATTCCAATAAGTTACCGGTATTTTCTTCAGCCGCCTTTGTTAATGCTTCTAATGCAACTTCAACTTTTTTAGTATCGCGCTTCGCTTTGATAGCTTGCAAGCGAGCAACTTGACTGTCGCGAACCTGATCGTTGTCAATCATGCGAACATCAATCAAATCTTCTTTAGCAAGCCTGTATTTATTGACGCCAACAATGACGTCAGATCCAGAATCAATTTTCGCTTGTTTCTCGGCAGCAGCAGCCTCAATCTTGAGCTTAGCCCAGCCACTCTCGACCGCCTTAGTCATGCCGCCCATACCATCTACTTCTTGAATAATCTCCCAGGCCTTATCAGCCATCTCTTGAGTCAAATTCTCCATCATGTAAGAACCGGCCCATGGATCAATCACGCTAGTAATATGGGATTCCTCTTGAATAATGAGTTGTGTATTGCGGGCAATCCGGCTTGAGAACTCAGATGGCAAAGCAATGGCTTCATCGAATGAATTGGTGTGCAAAGATTGAGTGCCACCAAATACCGCAGCCATAGCTTCTATCGTGGTGCGTACGACGTTGTTATAAGGGTCTTGCTCTGTTAGCGACCAGCCAGATGTTTGGCAATGCGTGCGCAGCATCAATGACTTTGGATTCTTCGGATCAAAGGACTTCATAATGCGCCACCACAATAGACGTGCAGCACGCAACTTAGCCACTTCCAAATAGAAATTCATGCCTATTGCAAAGAAGAATGAGAGTCGACCTGCAAAGCCGTCCACATCGAGGCCTTTAGCCAAAGCTGTTTTAACGTACTCTTTACCATCTGCCAGCGTAAAAGCTAACTCTAAGACTTGATTGGCACCAGCTTCTTGAATGTGATAACCCGAAATAGAAATCGAGTTGAACTTCGGCATATGCTTAGTGGTGTACTCAATGATGTCGCCAATGATGCGCATTGAAGGCTCTGGTGGGTAAATATAAGTATTACGCACCATGAACTCTTTCAGAATGTCATTCTGAATTGTTCCAGAGAGTTGCTCTTGCTTTACGCCCTGCTCTTCACCGGCAACAATGTAACCAGCTAAGACGGGAAGTACGGCGCCATTCATGGTCATCGATACAGAAACTTTGTCTAATGGAATGCCATCAAACAAGATCTTCATGTCCTCAACAGAATCTATTGCCACCCCAGCTTTACCAACGTCACCTGTTACACGCGGATGATCTGAGTCATAGCCGCGATGTGTCGCCAAATCGAATGCAACTGAAACACCTTGTCCGCCTGCATCAAGCGCTTTGCGATAAAAGGCATTGGATTCTTCTGCCGTTGAAAACCCAGCGTATTGCCGAATAGTCCAAGGGCGAACTGAATACATCGTGGCTTGTGGGCCTCGAACGAATGGTTCAAAGCCTGGTAATGAGTTTGCATACTGCAAACCTTCAGTATCTGCAGACGTGTAAAGCGCTTTTAGGTGAATGCCGTCTGGCGTTTTCCAACCCAATTCATCGACCTTGCCATTTGGTGCAGATTTTTGCGCTGATTTTTTCCAGTCATCCAAATTGCTTTTTGATACGTTTGGCCATGAAGTTGACGTAGACTTTTTTTCACTGCTACTCATAAAGCACTCCCGGTTGGGTTTATTGCTTGCTTGCAAAATTAATTTCCCCATTTTGCTTGACTTTTTCAAATTTGTCTACATAATGTATACATAATTATGAATACAAAGCTAATCAATCGGCCTCTATACGAAAACGTTGCAGAGCGGCTTCGGATGCAAATATTTGCCCATGAACTGGCTCCAGGTAGCTGGTTAGATGAGCAAAGCCTAGCGCAAGAATTCGGCATCAGCAGAACCCCGATGCGTGAAGCCATCAAAGTATTAGCGTCAGAAGGCTTGGTAACCACCAAAATGAATCGCGGAGCCTATGTAACTGAAGTGGATAGGCGTGATTTAGAGCAAATTTTTACTATCCTGTCGCTATTAGAGGGTCAAGCAGCCAAGGAAACAGCACTTAAAGCCACTGAAGAGCACTTAACAGCGTTGGATAATCTGCACCATCGACTTGAAAAAGCAGCTGCAGATCGAGATGTAGAGCAGTTTTTTGACGTAAATGTGAAATTTCATGACCTCATCCAAGAAATTGCAGGCAATAAATGGATGAATGGCGTCATTGGGGACCTCAGGAAGGTATTAAAGCTACAACGCCGAGACTCACTAAGTCGAGTTGGGAGGTTACAAAACTCACTGCTTGAGCATCGAGAAATCCTACAAGCCATCCTCAAGCGCGACCCAACTGCCGCTGAAGCCGCCATGCGAAAACACCTCGCAAGAGGCTTAGAAGCAACCAAGTAATGAATCGGATTTGAAAAAAGAAAAAGGCCTAGAAACACTAGGCCTTTCATATTTTGCGCAGAGAGTTTATTTCTTAACGACGAAATTTCCTGGCAAAGAAGAAACATAAGCTGCAATGTCATGTAAATCAGCATCAGAGAAAGCCTGAACCTGAGATGACATAACGGCATTGACACGGCCATACTGAGCATTGCCATTACCTACTTGATAGGCATGAAGTGCATAGTAAAGATAGTCAGCATGTTGTCCAGCTATCTTAGGATAGACGGGCAAAATTGGGGCATTCAAACCGGCACCATGACAAGAGGCGCAATTGCCCTTCTCAACTAAGGCTTGGCCTTTTTCCAGATTCGCGGCATTGGCTAAACCAATGCTAGACAATAAAACGGCGGTAATTAGTGTGACTTTCATAAACAGGTCTCTAAATATCACTTCAATGGGTTGATAGGTGAGCTGGCAGTCTGCGCAGCATAGTACTCGCCGATATCAGCCATATCTTGGTCAGATAAGCTCGTGGCAATCGCGCGCATCGTTGGATGCTTTCTTTCGCCTTTTTTGTACTCAGACAATGCAGTAGCAATATAGCCGCCATTTTGGCCGCCAATCATGGGAACTTTATAAACAAAGGGATAGTCAGCGCGGTAGTCGGGAATGGAGTGGCAACCAATACAGAGCCAAACCTTACCTTTGCCCGCATCAGCTGATCCCTGGACGTCGGCAGCTTGGGCTGAAAATCCAGCAAATGCCAAAATAGCGCAAATGGCTAATTGGGGAAGAGTGAAGAGTTTTTTCATAAAAATCACTATTTAATCGATTTGATCCTGAACAAGTTGTGGAAGTATAGCGGAGAGAAGGCAAAACCGTCTTATAAGCCCTCAATCTTGGCATAAACGCTGAAAGTTACTTCCCTTTTACCTATACTGAGACGCTCAATAAAGGACTCTTAACAAGATATGACTCAGACTAAATCTCGCTTTGATGGCTCCCAAACTTACGTAGCTACTGACGATCTAAAGCTGGCTGTAAATGCTGCCATTGCATTACAGCGCCCTCTTTTAATCAAAGGTGAGCCAGGAACCGGTAAAACGATGTTGGCAGAAGAAGTTGCGTCTGCACTAAAGATGCCCTTGTTGCAGTGGCATATTAAATCCACCACCAAGGCTCAACAAGGTTTATATGAATACGATGCGGTTAGTAGACTGCGGGATTCTCAATTGGGTGATGAAAAAGTCAACGACATACGCAACTACATCATTAAGGGAATCTTATGGCAAGCGTTTGAAGCGAACGAGCCTACCGTACTACTCATCGATGAAATTGACAAAGCTGATATTGAGTTTCCAAATGATCTGCTGCGCGAAATTGACCGCATGGAGTTTTATGTATACGAAACTCGTGAACTGATTAAAGCAAAGCATCGCCCTCTTGTCATCATCACCTCGAATAATGAAAAGGAATTACCGGATGCATTTTTGCGTCGTTGCTTCTTTCATTACATTGCTTTCCCAGATGCTGGCACGATGCAAAGCATTGTGGATGTTCATCATCCCAACATTAAGCAAGACCTCCTCGATGCAGCCCTTAAATCGTTTTATCAAATCAGAGCTTTGCCAGGCCTTAAGAAAAAGCCTTCGACATCAGAACTGATTGATTGGTTAAAACTTCTTCTGGCTGAAGACATACCAGCCCAAGCCCTCTATAGCTCCGATGAAAAGATTGTCGTACCACCCTTACATGGAGCACTACTAAAGAATGAGCAAGATGTTCACCTGTTTGAAAAATTAGTGATGATGAATCGCAATCATCGGTAAGCGAACCGGTATTTACTGGGTCATTTAAATGCTAATTCAATTCTTTCTTAATCTGAAGGATGCCAAAGTGCCGGTGTCAGTAAGAGAGTTTTTAACACTACTTGAGGCGCTAAAGTGTGGCGTGATTGAGCCTTCGATTGATGAGTTTTATCAATTAGCCAGAATGACACTGGTCAAGGATGAGCAATACTTTGATCGCTTTGATCAAGTCTTTGGCGCTTACTTCAATGGCATTGAGCAAATCATCGCGCTACAGCCAAATATCCCGCTCGACTGGTTAGAGAAAAAACTCCAACGTGTATTGACCGATGAGGAAAAAGCAGCGCTGAAGAAGTTGGGCGGACCAGAGGCGCTAAAGAAACGTCTTGAAGAGCTGATGAAAGAGCAAAAGGAATGGCATGGTGGTGGCAATAAATGGATTGGCGCTGGCGGTTCGTCCCCATTTGGTCATAGTGGCTATCACCCTGAAGGTATTCGGATTGGCGGAGAAAGTGCTGGCAATCGAACTGCGATCAAGGTCTGGGAAGCCAGAGAATTTAAAGACTATGACAGTGACCTCGCCTTAGGTACGCGCAATATCAAATTGGCATTACGAAGGCTCAGACGCTTTGCGAGAGAAGGCTCCCATCTAGAGTTGGATTTAGATAAAACGATTCATTCAACCGCGGCCAATGCTGGCATGCTCGATATCCAAATGCGACCAGAGCGTCACAACCAAGTAAAAGTATTATTGCTTATGGATGTGGGTGGTTCGATGGATGATCATATTCTAAGAATTGCAGAACTCTTCTCTGCTGCCAAAACAGAATTTAAGCACCTTGAGCACTATTACTTTCATAATTGCGTATACGAGAATTTGTGGCAAAGCAATCGTCGACGTCGCGATCAAGTAACAAAAACTCAAGACATCATTAATAAGTATGGCCCAGAATACAAGCTCATTTTTGTTGGCGACGCAACGATGTCTCCATATGAAATTTTGAGCCCAAACGGTTCCGTTGAATATAACAACCCAGAGGCTGGGGCAACTTGGATCAATCGCCTGATTGATCACTTCCCCCATTTTGCTTGGCTCAACCCCGAACCTGAATCCATTTGGCAGTACCGTCAATCCATCGACATTATGCAAAGACTCATGAAAGATCGCATGTATCCAGTAACCTTAAACGGCTTAGAAAGTGCCATGCGGCAACTTTCAAAGTAAGATCAAGCCATTCACTTCAGACTGATATTCATCCTTAGAGAAACCATATGACTACCAAAATTAGCGATCGCTTAAACACTCTTGGAATTGTCCTGCCACCACCAGGACCCCCTGCTGCTGCCTATGTCATGGCTGCCACTACAGGCAACACCGTTTTTTTATCTGGTCACATTGCTAGGCAAGATGGCAAACCCTGGGTCGGAAAATTAGGCTTGGATATGAATACCGAAATAGGCAAAGCTGCAGCCAGATCGATCGCAATTGATTTGATTTCCACCTTACAAGCTCATCTTGGTTCTTTGGATAAAGTAAAACGCATCGTCAAAGTGATGGGGCTCGTCAACTCCACCTCCGATTACACCGAGCAACACTTGGTCATTAATGGTTGCTCAGAGCTTCTCTTTGAGGTCTTCGGTGATGCTGGCAAGCATGCTCGCAGCGCCTTTGGTGTTGCACAAATTCCCTTGGGAGCTTGCGTTGAAATTGAGTTAATTGCTGAGATTTAAGAATCAGCTCAATGTGAGCTTTTCTCGTTGGATGTCTTCAAAGGTATCGACATCTAGAACAAACCCCTGTAGACCCGTCTCCAGCAACCTGACTTGCTCTGGGTGCTTGTCCATATATTGCCGGCACACCATGCCTGGGGTAGCCAAAATATCGTAGACAGCGGCAGATGAAAACAAAACAGGATTGCCTCTCTTGTTTTCAACAATTGGCAAAATTATTTCCTGACCAATCTCTTTATGCGAATACTCATCGAGTAAGGCTTGTACTTCTGATGCACCAATACCGGGCTGATCCGATAGCGCCACTAACAGCACATCGAATTGGCCTAGTAAAGATTCAAGGCCCAAACGGACAGATGTTGCCTGACCATCTTTTGAGGATAAATTTCGAACGACGGTAATAGAGAATGGCGAGGATTGTTGAATAGAATGAATCTCACTCTCAATCAGGTCCGCATGAAATCCCGTTACCACCACGAATTCAACAGGCTCAAACTTCGCTAAGGAAGAGCAAAAGCGCCTCAAAAGCGACTGGCCATCTCTTTTGAGGAGTGATTTAGGATGCGACCCCAAGCGACTACCTTCGCCAGCCGCCAGCAATAAGACCGCTAAACGAATAGATGCGTTGGGAGATTTTCCTAGTGCGTTCATTAGGGTGATAATAAATAGATATTTCAAAAACAAAAGATAAAGAATGAACAGCACCGATTTAAGCGTTCTCAAATCTGCTGTTGACTGGCTTAAAGCCAGGCATCCAGTAGCCATTGCCACCGTTGTCCAAACCTGGGGCTCTGCTCCAAGGCCTATAGGTTCGTGGCTAGCCATTCGTCAGGATGGGCAAGTTGCTGGATCAGTGTCGGGCGGCTGTGTTGAGGATGACCTCATCCGCCGCGTACAAACAGAGATTCTGACACGCGATACACCTGAAATGGTGGTTTATGGCGTAAGTCAACAAGAGGCAGCTCGCTTTGGTATACCCTGCGGCGGCACCCTCAGATTACTCATTGAACCAAAACCTGAGCTGGCAGTTTTAGAACAGCTCCTCAGTACCATCTCATCTCAGCAAATCACCCTTCGAAGCGTTGATCTTTTATCAGGCAAATCCACTTTGGAAGATGGTGATCGAAGCAATGTTTTCTTCTGTGATGAGAAGACCATGCGCACTACTTATGGTCCGCGCTGGCGCATGGTGCTCATTGGGGCAGGTCAACTATCGCTATACACAGCAGACTTTGCTTTAGCCTCGGATTTTGAGGTGATTGTGATTGACCCGCGTGAGGAGTATGCGGAGGGGATTGCACGAAAAGATGTCACCTTCATCAAGGGTATGCCTGACGATGTTTTGCTCGAACTGGGTATCGACGCCCATACTGCTGTGATAGCGCTCACACACGACCCTAAACTGGATGACATGGCACTCATGGAGGCTCTCAAGTCTTCTGCTTTTTATGTTGGCGCCTTGGGAAGCAAGATTAATACCCAAAAACGCAAAGAACGTCTTTTGGAATTTGATCTCAGTAAAGCGCAAGTAGAAAAATTACACGGTCCTGTAGGCCTTTATATCGGGGCACTAACCCCACCAGAAATTGCCGTATCGATCATGGCTGAGGTGATAGCCGTCAAGTACGGTATCGCTAGTCCGAAGTAAGGGGCCTAGCAAAAAACCCGGCAGTGCGAACTGGCCGGGTTTCTTTTTATTAAAACGGATGATGAAACGAATTAATTTGCTTTGAGCTTTCCATCCTTCAGGCGAGGCTCAACAAAATGACCCTTGCGAGCGCGATTGCCAGCGAAGGACTTCAAGGTTTTAGCGTCCAAAGAGAGTTCAGTTGGCTTTCCTGCGCGACCCGCACCAGAATACGTCGCGCCATCAGGGCCCACGGCGATTGCTGAGGACAGCTTCTCCGCTCCATCCAAGCCCATCAAGATCACACCCTTACCGCCTGTTGGTAAGCGCTTTAACTCATCCAATGGGAAGACCAATAGCTTGGAGGCTTCAGATAAGCAGGCAACTTGTTTCATACCAACCTTCACCTTAGCCGCACCTAAAGGTGCATCGCCGCCAGGGAACTTGGCATCAATGCCAACAAAAGATTTGCCAGCTTTGTTGCGCGTTGTCATATCAGCGACATTAGCCAAGAATCCATTGCCTGATCGGGTCGAAATTAAGACAAGATCATCAGGTTGACCGGCGTAATAAGCCACCATCTGTGAACCAGGGGCTAGATTGACATAACTGGTTAACGGGGAACCATCGCCACGAGCCCCTGGCAGCTCACTCACAGGCACGGTATAGACGCGACCATCACTGCCAAATCCCTGCATAACATCAACCGTACGACATTCAAAGGTGGAATACATCGCATCACCAGCTTTAAAGCCGAACTGGGTGGCATCGTGCTCATGACCCTGACGAACACGTACCCAACCTTTTTGGGAAACAATCACCGTAACAGGCTCATCAATTACTTTAGTCTCCGCAACCGCGCGCTTATCTTCCTGAATCAAGGTGCGACGATCATCGCCATAATCCTTCATGTCAGATTCGATTTCTTTGATGATGCGCTTACGCAAAACAGTATCGCTTTGGAGTAAGCCTTCTAATTCATCTCGTTCAGCTTTCAACTCTTTTAGCTCTTGCTCAATCTTGATGCCCTCAAGGCGAGCTAACTGACGCAAACGAATATCTAAAATATCTTCAGCTTGACGATCGCTGAGTTTGAACTCTTTAATCAGATCCGCTTTAGGCTCATCGCTGTTGCGAATGATCTTAATGACCTTATCAATGTTTAGAAGAACGGTTAAGCGCCCTTCCAATATATGCATGCGGTCTTTAAGCTTACCAAGACGATGTTGGGTGCGCCGTGTAACAGTAGCAACTCGGAACGCAATCCACTCAGAAATAATTTCTTTTAAGCCTTTTTGACGCGGTCGACCATCATTACCAATCATCACTAAATTCATTGGGGCATTGGACTCTAAAGAGGTATGCGCCAACAATAAATTAACGAACTCATTAACATCAATGTTTTTACTCTTAGGTTCAAAGACCAAGCGTACGGCAGCATCCCTACTAGATTCATCACGAACACCATCCAACACATTCAGAATGGTGGACTTCAGATTATTCTGCTCAGGCGTTAAGGATTTTTTTCCAACCCTAACTTTTGGATTGGTGATCTCTTCAATCTCTTGAAGTACCCGCTGTGATGACGTTGCCGGAGGAAGTTCATTCACCACAATCTGCCACTGACCGCGAGCAAGCTCTTCCACCGACCAACGCGCGCGAACTTTTAGGCTACCGCGACCAGCTTCATAAATCTGCGCGATCTCTGTTGGGGTGGAAATAATTTGACCGCCACCTGGGTAGTCTGGACCAGGAATGATCTCCAACAGCTCAGATGTAGAGAGCTTCGGGGCTTTCATTAAAGCAATTGCCGCTGCAGCTACTTCACGCAAATTATGCGATGGAATCTCCGTTGCCATACCAACAGCAATACCTGAAGCGCCATTAAGCAATACAAACGGTAAACGCGCTGGCAATAACTTAGGTTCTTGGAATGAACCATCATAGTTAGCCGTGAAATCGACCGTACCCTCGTCTATTTCGCTCAGCAATAAGTTCGCAATTTTGGTTAGGCGCGCCTCCGTGTAACGCATAGCTGCTGCGCCATCACCATCACGTGAACCAAAGTTACCCTGACCATCAATTAGGGGGTATCGCAGAGAAAAACTTTGCGCAAGACGTACTAATGCGTCATAGGCAGATTGGTCGCCATGCGGGTGAAACTTACCGAGCACATCACCCACCACGCGGGCACTCTTAACTGGTTTCGCATCGGCACGAAGTCCCATCTCGCTCATGGAGAACAAAATACGGCGCTGGACGGGCTTTTGACCATCGGCTACGTCAGGCAATGCCCGACCTTTCACAACGCTAATGGCGTAATCCAAGTAGGCACGCTCAGCATAAACAGCTAGCGTTAAGCTATCTTTGTCATCTTCGTTCAATTCCACAATCTTTGGATCATGGGGATCATTAGGGCCGCCAGTAGATACTGCTTTTGCAGTGAGCTCAGGAACTTCGCTAATATTTATCTGATCAACGCCGGAAAATAAATCAGCCTGATCCACATCGGATGTACCTGGTGTTTTTTTAGTAACCATTAGATATCTGCCTCAACTTCATTGCCGCGCTCTTCCAGCCAGTCGCGACGCGCGCCGGATTCTGATTTACCCATCAACATATCCATAGTCTTGATTGTTTCATCTTGGGTCCATGTACCTAAAGTAACTGGCAACAAACGCCGCGTATCTGGGTTTAAAGTGGTATCCCACAATTGTTCAGCGCTCATCTCACCCAAACCTTTAAAGCGAGAGATTTGCCAAGCCGTTTCTTTAACGCCGTCTTTGCGAAGCTTATCTTCAATAGCGGTTAGTTCGCTTGCATCTAAGGCGTAGATTTTCTGCGCAGGTTTCTTGCCACGTGCTGGCGCATCAACCCTAAACAAAGGTGGACGAGAAATATAAATATGCCCTAAATCAATCAATTTAGGAAAATGCTTATAAAACAGAGTTAACAACAGTACTTGAATATGCGCACCATCAACGTCCGCATCCGACAAAATACAGACCTTGCCATATCGTAGATTGGATAAATCTGGGGTGTCATTTGCTCCGTGGGGATCGACACCAATAGCTACTGCGATATCGTGAACTTCATTATTGGCAAATAGGCGATCGCGCTCTGCTTCCCAGGTGTTGAGAACCTTACCGCGCAAAGGCAGAATGGCTTGATATTCTTTATTGCGACCCATCTTCGCTGAACCACCTGCGGAATCACCCTCAACTAAAAAGATTTCATTCAAGCCAATGTCTTGGCTTTCACAATCAGTCAGCTTGCCTGGAAGGACTGCCACACCAGAAGATTTTCTTTTCTCTACCTTTTGACCAGCGCGCGTTCTTGCTTGAGCTTGTTTGATTGCCAGATCGGCTAATTTACGACCATAGTCAACGTGTTCGTTTAGCCAAAGCTCTAATGCAGATTTTGTATAACCAGAAACCAGACGAACAGCGTCACGCGAATTTAAGCGCTCTTTAATCTGACCTTGGAATTGTGGATCTAACACCTTGGCTGACAAAATAAAGGATGCGCGCGCAAATACATCCTCAGGCATTAATTTCACACCCTTAGGTTGTAAGGCATGCATCTCAATAAAACCTTTTACGGCATTAAAAAGACCTTCGCGCAAACCACTCTCATGCGTACCACCCGCAGGAGTTGGAATTAAATTAACATAACTCTCGCGCACTGGCGCGCCATCTTCAGTCCAAGCAATAACCCAGGCCGCACCCTCGCCTTCAGCAAATGAATCATCATCGCCATTGCCAGTCGCATATTGCTCACCTTCAAATGGTGGGATCACTTCAGCACCATGACCAGCTTGAGCAATAGCTTCATTTAAGTAGCCACGTAAACCTTGGGCGTACTGCCAAGTTTGGCTGTCACCCGATTTTTCTTGAATCAAGGTAACTTTGACGCCTGGAAGCAATACTGCTTTAGATCTCAATAAACGAATTAAATCTGGCATCGGGATAGCGGCGCTATCAAAGTATTTACCGTCAGGCCAAGCGCGAACACGTGTTCCGTGCGGCTTATCATCTTTTCCTGAGGCTCGCGTTTTCAGCCTCTCAATGACTTTGCCATCCGCAAAAGTCAAGGTTGATACTTGGCCTTCACGCCAGACAGTGACTTCCAAACGTTTAGATAAGGCGTTGGTAACAGACACACCAACACCATGCAAGCCGCCAGAGAAGGCATAAGCGCCGCCACTGCCCTTTTCAAACTTACCGCCTGCATGCAGTTGGGTGAAAACAATCTCCACTACTGGCAACTTCTCAGTCGGATGCATTCCCACTGGGATCCCGCGTCCATCATCCTCGACACTCACACTGCTGTCAGCGTGGAGCGTTACCGTAATGTGCTTACCAAATCCACCAAGGGCTTCATCAGAGGCGTTATCCAAGACTTCCTGGATGACGTGTAGTGGATTGTCGGTGCGCGTGTACATTCCAGGCCGTTGACGAACTGGTTCTAGCCCTTTTAGGACTTGGATTGATGATTCGCTGTATTCAGAGGTTTTACGGGTAGCCATGCGCGCAAATTGTAGTCATGTCTGAGGCAAAGACAGAACTTTTCCAGAATTACCCCATCATTCATGCCAAAATTAGGCCATGGGAGCCTTAAGTCATATACGTGTTTTAGATC
>Ga0194037_1001724_pt1 | contig 15328 bp, 14 predicted proteins | sample JunL306m_MetaG_FD_148653 | JGI IMG/M metagenome (GOLD analysis project Ga0194037, IMG submission 148653) | Anoxic zone freshwater microbial communities from boreal shield lake in IISD Experimental Lakes Area, Ontario, Canada - Jun2016-L304-6m | ecosystem: Environmental > Aquatic > Freshwater >...
ATTTATTATTGGGGTAATAAGCTTATTACCCCAATAATAAATACACAAATGTGCCTGTGCTTTCTATAAGGTATGAAAAAAAATGGATAGATAAGGCTACTGTGCAAATAAATTTAGGACTTGCGCTTGGGGAGCAAGGTACGTCCCAATTAGATTGGACATCTTCTGCAGACCCTAGACCCGATTACTATCGTTATTTACCAAGTTATAGTAAGGATAGCAATATGCAAATCCAATTAAATAAATGGTTTGAGTCAAATCCACAAGCATTGCAAATAGATTTTGATCGAATACGAAAAATTAATATGGCTTCCCTTTCAAAAAGATCTTTTTACATTATCAATAAAAATGTCTCTAATATAATTTCAGTTCGCGCTTCTGCGCTTTATAAATTTCAATTGAATAATTATTGGAGTACGAATGCCGGAATACAAATTGCTAGAGATGAAATTCAATATTTTAATGTAATTGATAATCTTCTAGGGGGACAGTTTTTTTACAATTACAATGGCTGGGTGATTGATGATGGGCTTGTTAATAGTTTTCAAAATAATATACAAAGTCCTGACCAAAAAATTAAAGAAGGGGAGAGATGGGGCCCTAATTATGAGTTGCAGTCTATGCAGGCAATGAGTTGGTTGCAAGTTAAAAATACAAGTCCACGATGGGAATTTTCCACTGGGCTCAATTATGCTACTGGCTTATTTCAGAGAAATGGATTGAATCAAAATGGACTTTTTGTAAATAATTCTTTAGGAAGGTCTTCTCTTTTTTATTTCCCAAGTATAGGATACAAAGGAGAAGTTTTATACAAATTTTCGGGCCGAATTTACGCAAGATCAATCTTTTTTAATCAACAATATGCTCCAAATGCAGCTAGTGTATTTTTAGACCCTTCCTTGCATGCTTTTCAAACTCCTTTTTTATTACCTCTTTTGAAAAATGGCATTGACCTTAGTCTTTATTTTAGAGGCGTCGATACCAAAATAATGCTAAGCGCTTATTTTCAAGGAGTAAAGAATGAGTCAGAAAAAAGATTTTTTTATCATGATAAATACAATGCTTTTGTTTATGGAGTTGTAGGTCAAAAGCAAAGCATTTATCAAGGTCTTGAATCTTCTGTGGAGACCTTGCTATTTAATTTTTTACAACTTGAAATGTCCATTAATCTTGGCAAGTATTTTATTTCTAATAATCCTTTATATGAAATTTTGTTAGCCAATGATATGTATAAAGTGGAGTCTGGCTTATTGAAATTGAAAAACCTACCTGCTTCAACAAGCCCTGAAATAACAGAAGCTGTTTCAATACAAATCCAACCCAGCTATTCAACGCGTATTGTATTGACAGGAATTTATGCAGCAAAAAGAGCCATTAATTATGATTATTATAGGCGTTCTGGCTTAGTGCTCGATCCATTATCTTCCCGAAATCTTTATACAAGCCTTCATGATGTTTCGTATTTGCCAAGCCAATTTGTTTTAAATGCTTCTTTTTCAAAATCAATTAATCTAAAATACGGAAAACAAAAAATACCCATTTATAGCAATTTTGGTTTTAAAAATTTACTGAGCACTCTTATTCCAGTATTAGTTTTCGAACAATCGCGTTTCGATTATACTAATTTAAATCCAAACAAATTTCCTCTTAAATATTTATATGATCAAGGAGTCACCTATGCTGTCGGCATTCAATTACAAATTCAATAATAATTTTATGAACATTAAATCCTATTTCTCTATTTTTATTTCTTTATTGGCATTCTTTTTTTTATTTTTTTCTGTTGCCTGTTTAAAACAATCTGCTTATGCACAACCTATTAATAACAATGATACAGATACATTAATAAGTATTAGGGCATTTAGAAAATTACATACCATGGGCAATGTAGAGGCAATTAGTAAAGCAATAACATTAGAGGCTACTATAGTAGCCAATGATGAGCAGAATAATTTATATAAATCAATTAGTATACAGGATACATCTGGTGGGATATTAATAAATTTGGACGGTAGCTCATTATATCAAACTTATCCAGTTGGTGCGACTATTAGAGTGCATTTACGGAATTTATTTTTAACTGATTATAGAAGAATGCTACAAGTGGTAGGTGCTGTAGATACTAGCTCAGGACAATTATTATCCACAGGTATACCAACATCTTTATTTTCTAAATTTATTAAAGTGGTTAAAGAGAATGTCAATATAGTCCCCATGACGGTCTCTTTTAAAAATTTAGGCGATAGTTTACAAGGCCGACTTATCAAAATATATAATGTAGAATTCTCTGCTGCTGATACTAGTGCAACCTATGCAGATAAGAGAAATAAAATTGGAGCTAGTAGAAGTCTGAAGTTTTGTACAGGCGGCACTATTTATTTAAGAACTAGTGGCTATGCAGATTTTGCAGGCTTTGCTTTGCCCAAAAATAATGGAGATATAACAGGTATTTATTCGGTTTATAATTCAGAAAAACAGATTTTAATCAGAGACACAAGTGACATTTTGTTTAGGGGCAAGCGCTGCACCGGGGCGGCCTGGCTGAAAAATTTGCCTAACTAGCCCTTTTGCTTGACAGCTTGGCAGTATTTTGGCTTTGGTACCCTGTTTGCTAGTATATAGCTAAACAACAGCACTATGCAAAAAGGTCAAATACGAGTTCAGACTGAGAACATCTTTCCTATCATTAAAAAGTTCCTTTACAGCGACCACGAAATATTTTTACGTGAGCTAGTAAGTAACGCTGTGGATGCCTCCCAAAAATTAAAAACATTAAGTTCCAAAGGTGAAGTGAAAGGTGACATTGGTAACCTTAGAGTAGATGTGATTTTAGATGCCAAAGAAAAAACATTGACCATCATGGACAATGGTATCGGTATGTCCTCCGAAGAAGTGGATAAATACATTAACCAAGTGGCCTTTAGCGGTGCCGAAGAATTTGTAAACAAATACAAAGACGCCAGCATTATTGGTCATTTTGGTTTAGGTTTTTATAGCGCCTTTATGGTGAGTAGCAAAGTAGATATCTACAGCAGAAGCCATAAAGATACCCCTGGTGTTTTTTGGAGCTGCGACGGTAGTACTGAATATGAATTGTATGAAGTAGATTATAGCGCACGCGGTACTAAAATTGTTTTACACATCAACGAGGAAAGTGCCGAGTTCTTAGAAGCACATCGTGTGAAATCTATCTTGGATCGTTTTTGTAAATTCTTGCCCGTTGCTATTTATTTTACCGATGCGAATGCGGAAGTTAAAGTAGAAGAGGGTAAAGAAGCTGAAACAGAAAAACCTATCAACAATACCAATCCTTTATGGATTCGCAAACCTGCCGATTTAACCAAGGAAGATTACGAGAATTTTTATAAAGAATTATATCCTTTTGGTGAAACCCCTTTGTTTTGGATTCACTTGAATGTGGATTATCCATTTAATTTGACTGGTATTTTATATTTCCCTAAAATCAAACAAAGCTTTGAAATTCAAAAGGATAAAATTCAGTTGTATTGCAACCAAGTTTTTGTTACCGATGAAGTGAAAGATATTGTTCCTGAATTTTTAATGTTATTGCATGGGGTGATTGATAGCCCCGATATTCCATTAAACGTAAGTCGTAGCTATTTACAAGGCGATCCGAATGTAAAAAAGATTAATGCGCACATTACTAAAAAAGTAGCCGATAAATTAGAAGAGATTTTTAACAACGACCGTAAAGCTTTTGAAGATAAATGGGAGAGCCTTGGTCTGTTTGTTAAATATGGTATGATTACCGACGATAAGTTTTTAGACAAAGGCAACAAATTTTTAATCTTAGAAGATGCCGCTGCTGCAGGTACTTTCTATACTTTAGACGAATACAAAAAAGCAACTGAGTCTAATCAAAAAAACAAAGACGGTAAACAAGTATTGTTATATACTACTAACCCAGTTGGTCAAGATGCCTTCATTCAAGCTGCCGTAGGTAAGGGGTATAAAGTAATTAAGTTAGAAACCATGGTAGATGCGGCCTTCATTAACAATGTAGAAATGAAATGGGAAGGCGTTCAATTTGTGCGTGTGGATGCGGATGTGGTAGATAATTTAATTGACAAACAAGAAAATGTTGATTCTGTTTTATCTAAAGAGGAAGTAGAGCAAGCTAAGAAATTATTTGAATTTCAAATTCCTGAAACAACTATTACTGTTGAAGTGAAAGGCTTGAGCCAAGACGCAGCACCGGTAATTGCTACACGCCCCGAATTTATGCGTCGTATGAAAGATATGGCCAGTATGGGCGGTGGCGGGATGACTGCTTTTTATGCGCAAATGCCCGATGAAGTAAATTTAACCATCAATGGCAATCACCCTATTTTCCAAGCCTTGTTAAAAGAATCAGATGTAGACAAGCAACAAAAACAAGCCCGCAATTTAGCCGACTTAGCTTTGCTTTCTCAAGGTTTATTAAAAGGTGCCGAGTTAACCAACTTTATTAATAGAAGTGTTGATTTATTAAAATAAACCGGCGGACAATCTTATACTAAAAAGGTGTTCAAATTTGAACACCTTTTTTTTTGGGAAGATTTTATTTTGTAAATTAACTGCTTGCTTTTACATCCAACACTTGCATCTGCACTGTTTCTGTTCCCTGCCATTCATTTAATTGCAATTGAAATACAATATCAAAGGGCTTACCCGATTTTACAATGGGCATATAATGGGGCATATTGTAACCAATACCCTTGATAGGATTATTGCCCTGTGTTACATTAAAACTAATATGTGCCTCCTTCATTAGTTTAGAATAGCCTGTATCATGCACGCCCTGCGCAATAAATAAGGGGCGCATATTGTCGGGGCCAAAAGGTTCCATTTGTGTAATGATCTGATAAAAGTTTTTATTGATGCTGTCTAATGGCAATACTGCATTGATGATGATTTCAGGTACCAATTGCGCCTCCGTTATTCTTGCACTTACTTCTCTTTCAAATGCAAGTTTAAATGGCTCTAATTGATCTAAGGCAAGGGTCATACCTGCAGCTGCAAAATGCCCTCCATATCCAATTAAGTGCTCTCTACAGGCATGCAATGCTTCGTATAAATTAAAGCCTATTACACTTCTGGCACTTCCTGCTAATACATCGCCACTCTGAGTTAATACGATGGTGGGTTTGTAATGTCTTTCAATTAATCTACTGGCTACAATGCCTACTACTCCCTTGTGCCAATGCGGTTGAAACACCACCGATGATTTTTTATTGGAATGATTCAAATCCAGTTCTATTTGTTCCAATGCTTCTTCTGTAATGGTGGTATCAGCTTCTCTTCGGTCTAAATTGTCTTGTTGCAATAAACTGCCAATGGCCAATGCCTTGGTATAATCTTTTTCAATAAAAAGCTGTACTGCTTTTTTTGCATCGTCCATTCTGCCTGCTGCATTGATGCGGGGTGCTACAGCAAATACCAAATTGGTGATGCGCATGGGGCTAGTTTGTTTGGCCAAGTCCATCAGTGCCAATAAGCCTGGGCAGGGCGCTTCGTTTACTTGTTGCAATCCAAAAAAAGCAAGGGTTCTGTTTTCATCCACAATGGGCACGATATCCGCTGCAATGGCGGTGGCCACTAAATCTAAATATTCCAAATAAGACTCGGCAGGCATTTTGTACTTTTCGGCCAAGGCACTAATTAATTTAAATACGACCCCACATCCACACAATTCTTTAAAAGGATAATTGCAATCAATTTGTTTTGGATTTAAAATAGCTATGGCTGGTGGTAAAATGGCATCGGGTAAATGGTGGTCGCAAATAATAAAGTCAATACCTAATTCTTTGGCATACGTAACTAGTTCGATGGATTTAATACCACAGTCTACAGAAATAATTAAATCGATACCTGTTTCTTTGGCATAATCTATTCCTATTTTAGAAATACCATAACCTTCTTTGTACCTATGTGGAATATAGTAATCGATATTCGGAGTCAGTTTTTTTAAAAACTGATACAAGGTAGCTACCGAAGTGGTACCGTCCACATCGTAATCTCCAAATACTAATAAATGTTGATTTTTTTCAACGGCGGTTTCAATTCTGGCTACTGCTTTTTGCATATCCTTCATCAACCAGGGGTCATGCAAATGGTCTAAATGGGGTCTGAAATATTTTTTTGCTGCTTCAAAATCTTGAATGCCTCTTTGAATAAGTAATTCACATAACAATGGATGTATTTTTAGTGCGGCTTGCAAAGCTTGCACTTTGGCATTGTCTGCACTTAATATATTCCATCTTTTTTCCATTAAAATTTTCTGTCGGTGGTGTATCTAACCAATTCCTCAAGGGCGTCTCTAGTTTCGCTGGCCGGGAATTGATGGAGTAATAGTAAGGCTTTGTCTCGGTATTCAATCATTTTATTAGTAGCATAATCTATACCACCATATTGCACTACATGGTCTATCACAAATTTTACTTTGTCTTTATCATTGTTGTTGTTTTTAACAATATAAATGATTTGCTTTTTTAAAGCAGGCGCTACCTTTTGTAATATATGAATTAGAGGAAGGGTTAATTTTTTTTCTTTGATATCATTGCCTGTAGGTTTGCCAATATTGGCTTCTCCATAATCAAACAAATCATCTTTTATTTGAAAGGCCATGCCTACATTTTCGCCAAAATCACGCATTCTTTGAATAAGTATTTCATCTTGTGTAACCGAACATGCGCCTGCAGCACAACTTGAAGCCAACAAAGAAGCAGTTTTTCCATTGATGATTTCATAATAGATAGACTCATCAAAATTTAAATTTCTTGTTTTTTCTATCTGCAACAATTCTCCCTCGCTCATTTTTTTTACCGCAGTTGACAAAATGGTCAATATGGTAAAATCTTTATTTTCTAAGGAGAGTAATAAGCCTTTAGATAATAAATAATCACCAACTAAAACTGCAATTTTGTTTTTCCATAAAGCATTGATCGAAAACATACCCCTTCTTTCCAAGGCATCATCCACTACATCATCATGCACCAAGGTGGCGGTATGTAAAAGCTCTACTAAGGAAGCGGCTCTATAAGAACTATCATTGATTTGCCCGTTTAATTTAGCAGACAATAATACAAACATGGGGCGCATTTGTTTGCCCTTGCGTTTAACGATGTATTGCATGATGCGGTCAAGCAAGGAAACCCTGCTTTTTACTGCTTCTTTGAAATGCTTTTCAAAGAGTTCCAGTTCCGCTCCAATGATTTTTTTGGCTAATTCCATGAATACCTGCAATTTATTTTATTTTCCCCAAGCTGCCTTATTTATTTGGCTTTAGGATTATTGGTTTAACCTATTAAAATGCAGGGCTCCAAAATTTTGTAAGGAGGATAGTTTAAGGTCCGCAGCTCCCCAATGTTCTAATTTCATATCCTCGGCAGAGGGCACCACCACACAGGTCATTCTTGCTGCCTTGGCGGCAATCATTCCATAATAAGAATCTTCAAAACAAATACAAGCCAATGGAGAAGTATGCATAGCAGCCGCACAATCTAAATATACTTGCGGATGCGGTTTGGCAAATGGTAACTGTTGTGCAGAGCAACTGGCATGAATGTATTTTCTTATGCCTAATTTATCTTTGACCCATTCAATTAATTCGGTAGGAGAGGAAGTAGCCAAGCCCATTTTAAATGCTTTATTGATAAAAAATTCAAAAACACTTTCTACCCCTGGCATTAAGGTGGCATCTTTATCTATTAAGTCTAATGCAAGTTTGATAATTTTTTGTTCGGCCCTATCAAATTCTGAAGCAGGCACCTCATTTAAGATTAACCAATGCGCTACAAATTCTTTGGAACGAAGTCCAGTAGTGGTTGCATATTGCGCTTCACTTAATTGAATGCCATATTGTCTAAAAATTTCGGTAGCAGCTTTGTTCCACAAGGGCTCACTATTGATTAACAAGCCATCTATGTCAAAAATAACAGCAGATTTTTCCATTGGCTAAAGGTACTATTTGTTGTTTAAACAGTGATAATTCAATAAAAATTTATGTACTATCTTGCAAGCCTAACAAGATTACTAAATATGACACTACTGGATCGTTTAAAACAAATTCGCCTGTTTCGTTCGGTGATCTATGGTGTGGTAGGTTTATTTACTTACCCGGGGCTTGCTTTATTTAATACGGTCGAAATAGAAGGCACTGAGCATTTACAAAGCCTGCCCCATAAGAATGTTTTATTTGTGAGCAATCATCAAACCTATTTTGGAGATGTGATTGCCTTTGTGCATATTTTTTGTGCGGTCAAATGGCGCAAATTTAATAGACTAGGTATTCCCTATTATTTACTGAATCCTTTTACCAATTTATTTTTTGTAGCAGCAGAAGAAACCATGAATAGTAGCTGGCTCACTAGATTATTTAAATTAGGTGGCGCATTAACTGTAAAAAGAACTTGGAGAGCCGAAGGTGCAGATGTAAGTAGAGATAGAGATGTGGTGGATACACAGAAAATTGACAAGGCCTTATCCAAAAGTTGGGTGATTACTTTTCCGCAAGGAACGACTAAGCCCTTTGCGCCTGGAAGAAAAGGTACGGCGCATATTATCAAAAACAATCAACCAATTGTCGTGCCCGTGGTCATTAATGGTTTCTGGCGCGCCTTTACCAAGAAGGGACTTACTTTTAAGAAAGTGGGCACGCCATTAAGCGTTCGCTTTAAAGCACCCTTGGTGATAGATTATACTGATTCAGTAGAGGAGATTTTAAATCAAGTAATGGACGCCATTGAACAAAGCAAGGACTTTATGCTTAAAGGCAAACATCATTTGATGAAAGTAATTGAAAAATAAAGAGCAGTGCTGCTTAAACAATAAGGGCTAGTCTTTTATAAATAGTGCTTTTAATTCCGTAGCATCATCGGGCTTCATTTTCCCTGATAAAATTAATCTTAGTTGTCTTCTGCGCAAGGCACTTTCATAGAATTTTATTTCTTCTTCAGACTCTGCTATGATGGCGGGTACTTTTTTAGGTTTTTTATTTTCATCCAAAGCAACAAAAGTAAAAAATGCTTCATTGCTTAATTCTCTACTTTGTGAAATCATGTTTTGATTCCAAACTTTTAAATGAATTTCCATAGAAGTAGTAAAGGCACGGGTGACTCTAGCTTCAATACAAATTACATTGCCTAATTTAATAGGTGTTTTAAAACTTAAATTATCCACAGAGGCGGTCATGCAGGCTGAATTACAATGCTTAGAGGCTGATAAATAAGCGGCGATATCCATCCAGTACATGAGCTTGCCTCCCATTAAATCTCCAAAGGTGTTGGTGTCATTGGGCAATACCAATTCGTTCATAGTGGTGAAGGAATCGATGGCTTTTCTTGCTTCCATACTTTTTGTTTGTAGCATAAAGATACAAACTTGTAAACATTAGCCGCTACTTCGTTTTAGATGCTGCAACTGTCTAATTTGGCCAAATAAGTAGGATCCACATCGGCCCCAATGCCAATGGCATCATCCATGGTCAAGTGCATACCATTGAACCGCACGCCACCTATCACAGGATCTTCCAAATGCCCAAGCAGGCAGGTGTCCATATCGTAATATTTTATATTTTCTTTAGCCATCGCAAAATGCATTTTTGCACTCAGGGCCAATCTGCTTTCAAGCATACCACCCATCATACAAGGTATATGGTTCGCTAAGGCAAGGTCATGAATTTTTATGGCTTCTTTGATGCCTCCGCTTTTGGCAAATTTGATATTGATGGAATGACAAGCTTTTGCTTGAATAAGTTTTCTGGCATCATGCTGTGTGAAAACAGATTCATCGGCCATGATTTGGATGGGAGAGGCTTCGCACAAAGCAGGTAAATAATCGTCGTAGTATTTATGCATGGGCTGCTCACAAAATTCTATTTCATAAGGGGCCAATGCTTCCAAAACTTTTAAAGCATTTTCCGGAGCCCATCCTTGATTGGCATCGATCCTTAATTTTGTTTCCATGCCAATGGCCTTTCTTATTTCTTTTATTCTTTCCACATCTTCCACTGGATCCTTACCCAATTTTACTTTAATAATTTTCACGCCCTCTTGTACAAATTCAATGGCTTGCAATGCCATGTTTTTAGGCGTATCAATACCAATGGTTAAATCACTTTCAATAGGTTTTTGTTTCCCTCCTAAGTAAGCATACAGAGGTAAGTTGGCCATCTTTGCTGCAAGATCATATAAGGCCATATCAAAAGCACTTTTAATGGTATAGTTGCCCGCAATTACCAAGGCCAAATCGGCCAACCTATCTTCTATAGTCAAGGGGTCTTTTCCTTTCCAAAAACTGGCAAAGTCCTTGGCATGATTGTAACAGCTTAGTTGTGTTTCACCCACAATCATTGGGAAGGCAGAACATTCTCCTATACCAGTGATGCCTTCATCGGTATGTACTTTAATTAAAATATTTTGCGCAAAATACATGGTGCCCGTCGCAATGGTGAAGGGCTTCATGGGCAGTTTGTACAAGTATATATCGGTGGATCTTATTTTCATAAAACAAGGCGCTAAGGCATCAATATTAAAGATACTTATTCTATCATTTAATTCCTCTAATCCTTTGGTTTTTAAGTTTTACTACCGATATTTGCTTTTACGAATGAATGTTAGCATGAGCTTATCCCTTGACAATACAAAAACCGCATTTGCCTACAAATCAAATGCCGAATTAAAAAGAGCCAATTTTTTATTTTCTGTAATTCAAAACTCTTTTATCGTTTCTATCGCGACCAAGTGTACGCCTTTCTTAATGAAGTCGGGATTGCCCATCAATGGATTAATTCGTAAAACAATTTTCAATCAATTTGTGGGTGGAGAAACATTAGAAGAATCTGCAAGAGTGACCAAGCAATTGGGGGCCTATGGCGTTCAAGTTATTTTAGATTATGGCGTTGAAGCAAAAGAAGGAGAAGAAAACTTTGATAAGGTCACTGAAAAAATCATTGAAGCGGTAGCATTTGCAGCCACACAAAACAATGTACCTTTTGTAAGTGTTAAATTAACGGGCTTGGCCAGTATGGATTTATTAGAAAAATTAAATGAAGCCCCAAGATTAAGAAGTGGCATACATGATAGCGAAGCAGATGATGCAGCTTGGAGTAGAGTAAAAGATAGAATGTTTGCCATTTGTGATGTGGCCAGCGAAAAAGGCATTGGTATTTTATTAGATGCAGAAGAAACTTGGATTCAAGACCCTATTGACCGATTAGCCATTGAATTAATGGCTGAATACAATACAGAAAAAGTAGTGGTGTACAATACTTTTCAATTGTATCGTCATGATCGATTTGATTTTTTAAAAATTTCACACAAGATTGCAAAAGAAGGTAAATTTTTATTAGGGGCTAAGTTGGTCAGAGGCGCCTATATGGAAAAAGAAAGATTGCGCGCTCAAAAAAATGGCTATGCATCGCCCATTCATGAAACTAAAGAAGCAACCGATCAGGATTTTAATGCCGCAGCTGCTTATTGTATTGAAAATAGAAATTCAGTGGCTTTGATTTTGGCTTCGCACAATGAGCAAAGTAATAGAAATATAGTTGACTTAATGGCCAAGAACAAATTAAACAATAAGGATGCGCATGTTCATTTTTCTCAATTGTATGGCATGAGCGATCCAATTACTTTTAATATGGCTTTGGAAGGGTTCAACGTGAGCAAGTACCTTCCTTATGGGCCCATTCAAGACGTGATCCCTTATTTAATGCGCAGGGCCGAAGAAAATTCAAGTGTTAATGGCCAAACCAATAGAGAATTGCTTTTAATCAGGAAAGAATTGGCGCGGAGAAAGGCCAAAAAATGATTTCTACATAAAAGGTATTGGTTGTAAATTGCAGCATGCTACAATACCATACTTTATTACAACACATTTTGGATCATGGGGCGGAGAAAACAGACCGAACAGGCACTGGTACCAAAAGCTGTTTTGGTTATCAAATGCGTTTTAATTTAGCCGAAGGCTTTCCCATGGTGACTACCAAAAAATTACATTTAAAAAGTATCATTTACGAATTACTTTGGTTTTTGAATGGAGATACCAATATTAAATACTTAAATGAAAACGGCGTCCGTATCTGGGATGAATGGGCCGATGCCAATGGAGATTTAGGGCCTGTCTATGGAAAGCAATGGCGTAGTTGGGAAGGAGCCAATGGAGTAGTGATTGATCAAATTACTGAATTGATTGAACAAATAAAAAAGACACCCGATAGTAGAAGATTAATTGTGAGTGCATGGAATGTGGGCGATTTATCTAAGATGGCCTTGATGCCTTGTCACAATATGTTTCAATTTTATGTGGCCGATGGCAAATTAAGCTGCCAATTGTATCAACGCAGTGCGGATGTTTTTTTAGGGGTGCCTTTTAATATTGCTTCTTATGCCTTGCTAACGATGATGATTGCCTCCATTTGTGGTTTAGAATACGGTGATTTTGTGCACAGTTTTGGCGATGTGCACTTGTACAACAATCATATAGCGCAAGCAAATTTGCAATTGTCAAGAAAACCTTTTCCACTGCCTACGATGAAAATTAATAAAGACGTTAAAGATATTTTCTCTTTTCAATTTTCGGATTTTACTTTAGAAAATTATGAATCACATCCTAGTATTAAAGCGCCGGTGGCTGTTTAAAATAATATAAATGAATATAACACTTGTAGTAGCAGCTTCCGAAAACAATGCCATTGGTTTAAACAATCAATTGTTATGGCATTTGCCTAAGGATATGCGGTTCTTTAAAAATACTACTTGGGGTATGCCTATCTTAATGGGCCGAAAAACATTTGAATCCATGGGGAGCAAGCCTTTGAATGGCAGGTTAAATATGATCCTTACCCGCAATAAAAGTTGGGTGAGTGAAGATGTCATGGTGGTGCATGATTTGCTAGAAGCAATAGCGCTTGCCAAAAAATTTGATTACAATGAAATATTGGTCATAGGGGGCGGTGAAATTTATACAATGGCCCTGCCTTTGGCTAATAAAATTTGGTTGACCAGAGTTCATACAACTATAGAAGGAGATACATTTTTTCCAACCTTAGGTCCCGATTGGGAAAGAATAAGTGTTGCTAGCAATGAAGCCGACACAAAGCATGCTTATGCTTTTGACTTTGAATGTTGGACAAGAAAATAAAATGAAGTACAATACCCTTATCTTAATTAATAAATACATTGGCTATTTATGGAAAGCCTCCAATGGTCAAGGACATGGGGTACATTCTCCGTTTGTATATGCTTTCATCAAAAATGTTTTGAATACGCCATCAAAAGGAGAAGGCATTCATGCCATAGAATTGTATCGTCAACAATTATTGAACAATCATAAAAAAATCACCATTCTTGATTTGGGTGCGGGTGCCAATGCTCATGGAAATAAATCAAGAACCATTGCGCAAATTGCTAAAGGGGCATTAAAGCCAAAAAAATACAGTACGCTCTTAAACCTCATTGTTGCTTATTATCAGCCCAATCAAATTTTAGAAATGGGGACCTCCTTAGGTATTACAACTTGTTATTTGGCAGAGGGTGTCCCTAATGCTTCCGTGGTGACCATGGAAGGAGCGCCAGCAGTGGCCCAGGAAGCCTTGGCTACTTTCAAGCATTTGGGTTATCAAAATATTAAATTAATAGAAGGTAATTTTGATCAAAGCTTGCCCAATTATTTAAATAGTATTGAGTCTATTGGTGTTGCTTATGTGGATGGGAATCATAGATACGCACCCACTATGCAGTATTTTAATTTGCTTTTAAATAAATCAGATGACAGTTCGATTTTTATTTTTGATGACATTCATTGGAGCAGTGAAATGGAAAAAGCTTGGGAGGAAATTAAGGCCAATGCTAAGGTGTCCCTCACCATTGATTTATTTTATATAGGCATTGTGTTTCTTAAGAAAGGCAATAAGGAAAAGGAAAACTTTACCATTAAATTTTAAGCATTGCTACCTCCATCATTCATCGCTTCTTTGCAAGGATTACCTGGTTTTGATCAGGAGGCTTTTTTGAAGGTGCATGAAACGCAAGAGCAGCTTACTTCTATAAGATTGAATCAGCAAAAGCCTTTTGTGTTAGAAGGCCATGCTTTTTTGGAAAACAAGGCATCTATTCCTTGGTGTGGCCATGGGTATTATTTGAATGAACGCCCTTTGTTTGTATTGGATCCTTTATGGCATGCAGGTGCTTATTATGTGCAAGAAGCCAGTAGTATGTTTTTACATTATATACTTGAACAAATTACACCAAAGCCAACAGCATTTAAAGTACTTGATCTATGCGCAGCGCCTGGAGGTAAAACTAGCTTGCTTGCCAATTATTATCAAAATGGATTGGTGGTGGCCAATGAAACCATCAAATCTAGAAATTCCATATTGGTGGAGAACTTAACTAAGTGGGGAGCAGACCATATAGTGGTGACGCAAAATGATCCTGCACATTTTAAAGCCTTGTCAGATTTTTTTGATGTCTTAATGATTGATGCACCCTGCAGCGGCAGTGGTTTGTTTAGAAAAGACCCTGAGGCCATTGCGCATTGGAGCGAAGACAGTGTGCAACATTGTAGTACACGTCAAGCAAGAATTTTAGAAGATAGTATGGATTGTTTAAAAGAAGGGGGCTATTTAATTTATTCTACTTGTTCTTATTCTTTGGAAGAAGATGAAAATAGAATGGATCAAATAGCTTCGATGCCAGGAATGAAAAATATTCAATTGAATATTCCTGCTGAATGGAATATTGTGACTAGTTATAGTGAGCAACACCATTGTCAAGGTTTTAGATTTTATCCGGATAAAGTAAAAGGGGAAGGCTTTTTTATTACTGTATTCCAAAAAGAAGTTTCCACTAGCATTGGTTATTATAACAATCATGCGGTTACTATGCCTGCTTCAAAGAAAGAACTAGAAATACTGAAAAATCTTTTTACGCTACCAGAAGCGTATGATTTTATTAATCATCAAAACAACCTACTTGCTTTACCTAAATTGTTCGCTCAAGATTTTAATGCATTGATCCATCATTTGTACATCAAAAAGATGGGAATGAACTTGGGAGAAATTAAAGGGACGGATTTGATTCCATCCCATGCCTTGGCCATGAGTACTTGGGCCCATTTGCCCTATCAAAGTTTGGAAATTGATGAAGCTACCGCTTTGCAATACTTAAGAAGGGCCGATTTGAATTTACCCAATGGTAAAGGATGGCATACGCTTACCTATAAAAAAATTCGCTTAGGCTGGGCCAAATTATTACCCAATAGGTCCAATAATTACTATCCTAATGAATGGAGGATATTGAATTATTAATGCTTATACATGTTAATT
>Ga0194037_1001725_pt1 | contig 15327 bp, 16 predicted proteins | sample JunL306m_MetaG_FD_148653 | JGI IMG/M metagenome (GOLD analysis project Ga0194037, IMG submission 148653) | Anoxic zone freshwater microbial communities from boreal shield lake in IISD Experimental Lakes Area, Ontario, Canada - Jun2016-L304-6m | ecosystem: Environmental > Aquatic > Freshwater >...
CGATGGAAAAAATGAAAGTTTCTTTAGCTGCTAGTGCACATTAAGTCGATAGTTAAACAATAAAAAAGCTGCCCATGGGCAGCTTTTTTATTTTGGGCGCTAGACCCTGTAATCTTTTAGTGGAAAAAAATCACTGACAAAGCGCTAAACCAAGCAAATGCAATCAAAGCAACTAGCATGGTGAGTGGCAAATTCTCGAATGTGAAATATTGTTTCATATCAGGCCTGCTTTCAATGGAATATAAATTCTGAAAATGTATTTTATTCGCTTAGGCTAGCGAGGACAACCCAAGACTACGACAAAACCTGCTTATTTGATCTTCGTTTGATCTGGCTCAATTGGCATAGAAGACTCATAATCTATTTAAGAAGTTGAGTTTAGGTAAAAAATTTATTATAAATCAATAACTTAGTGTTGTAAAAAGTAGTGAAATTTGCTTCCACAGTGCTTCCACACTTTCTGTGGAAGTAAAAAGTAAAACTGTGGAAGTAATTTAAAAGTTTCGGCCCCTTAGCTCATGCTTGGTTTGAATCGCCACTAATTTAGTAGACGCCTTTGAGCCATAATAATGGCAAACAAAGAAAGGCATAAAATGAGTGGCAAACGTTATCCCGAAGAGTTTAAATTAGCAGCGGTGCGTCAAGTGATTGAAGGTGGCTACGCCGTGACTGATGTGGCAAGTCGCTTGGATGTCACAAAAGACAGTCTGTACGCTTGGGTCAAGCGATATGGGCCTGACTCAGCTGTTCACCAAGCTAAAACAGCTGAGCAGGCTGAACTTAACCAACTCCGTAAAGAGCTTAAGCGTGTCACAGAAGAACGTGACCTGTTAAAAAAAGCCGCGGCATACTTCGCGAAGCAGTCAGAGTAAGGTATGCCTTCATTAAGGAGCATCACGACTGCTGGCCGACTAGATGGTTATGCCAGATGCTAGAAGTACATCCCAGTGGCTTTTATGCATGGTTAAAACAACCACACTCATCACGCCATCAAAGCAATCAACGCCAAACTGGTTTGATTAAGCAATGCTGGCTTGAGTCTGGGGGCGTATATGGTTACCGCAAGGTTCATAGCGACATGCGTGCATTAGGCGAAGTCATCGGTATTAATCGTGTGTATCGCCTGATGCATGCGAGTGGACTAAAGGCGCAGGTGGGTTATCGTAAACCACGTCACTACAGTGGCAAGCCCTATCTAACAAGCCCCAATACATTAAACAGGCAGTTCAATCCAACTTACCCTGATCAATCATGGGTGACTGATATTACATATATCCGCACCCATGAGGGCTGGCTGTATTTGGCAGTGGTGATGGATTTGTTCTCCGTCGCATTGTGGGATGGTCGATGCAATCACGGATTACTAAGGAGCTAGTCTTAGATGCTTTGCTGATGGCAGTCTGGCGCAGAAAACCTAAAACTAAAGTCTTGGTGCATTCAGATCAGGGTAGCCAATATACCAGCGAGGACTGGGAATTGTTTTTAAAGGCACACAACTTAGAATCTAGCATGAGTCGTCGTGGCAATTGCCATGACAATGCAGTGGCTGAAAGCTTCTTTCAACTATTAAAACGGGAAAGGATTAAACGAAAAATATACAACAGCAGAGATGATGCAAGACAGGATATTTTTGACTACATCGAGATATTTTATAACTCGAAGCGTCGTCACAATTCCAATAATTTACTATCTCCGATAGACTATGAAAATCAATTCAGAAAAACGGCTGATTGGTGTCTACAAAGTTAGTGGCGATTCAATATGCAATTAATATTACAATCAGTTAACATACCAACCAGTTGGTATTTAATGTGTTTATGAGAAAGTGCATATTTCCAAAAAATGTAATCGATATAAATGCCACATTAAAATCTATTCGCAAGTAAATATTTTAGGTAAATTTAGTTATGAAAGAATTCGGCGCTAAAGGATTTAAAAATCATCAGTTATATTCTGAACTAATCGGTTTCCTAGATAGCTTACCTGAGCCAAGACTTGTAATCAATTTAAACTACGAAATTGTCGGAGCAAATAAAGCATATCAAATCGCATTTGGAGACAATAAGTCTTTGGTCGGGAGGAAATGTCATGAAGTATCTCACCACTATCTAACACCATGCGATCAACATGGTGAAGCATGCCCATTATCTTCAGCTAAAGAAACAAAAGAAACTTGCCGAGAATTTCATGTTCACTTTACATCACGTGGTCAACAGCACGTAAGTGTTGAGCTGACACCAATTCTAGATGAAAATGGACTTCCAATTCTCTTTGTTGAAACTCTTAGTACACAGACACATTCATCAGCAATATCTCATCATGAAAGCTTGGTTGGAAAAAGTCAGGTCTTTCTGAAAATGTTAGGTTTGGTCGAGCGTGCAGCACCGAGTGAGGTCGCAGTATTATTACTTGGCGAGTCTGGCACAGGGAAAGAAGAGGTATCACACTTACTGCATAAAAAAAGTAACCGAGCTAACAAAGCATTTGTAATAGTTGAATGTTCAGGGCTAACTGACACTCTCTTTGAAAGTGAAATGTTCGGACACGAAAAAGGATCTTTTACTGGAGCAATTCAGAATAAAAAAGGATTAGTTGAGGTTGCGGAAGGAGGTACGTTATTTCTAGATGAAATTGGTGATATTCCATTAAATCTTCAAGTCAAGTTATTGCGACTAATTGAGTCTAAAACATATAGAAGAGTTGGTGGTACGGAAGTTATTAAGTGTAATTTTCGTCTGATTTGTGCAACCCATAGAAATCTTGATCAAATGGTATTAGATGGGACATTTAGAGCGGATCTATTTTATCGTATTTCACCCTTCAATATACCCCTTCCTGCTCTACGAGAACGCAAAGAAGATATAGTAATTCTAGCGCAATCACTATTGAAACGGATAGCTCCAAACAGGGAATTAGAGTTCACTGAGTCCGCACTAGTGCAGTTAGAGGAACATGATTATAAGGGAAATATACGTGAACTACGCAACATGTTAGAAAGAGCTTCTTTAATGACAGATGGTACAAAGATTCAAGCAGAGCACCTCATTAATGAAGTGGGTATGCATGCATCAGAGTTAAGTCAAAAAAAGAACGGATGCACCTCCTGTCGAGTGGTTCAACCATTAGAAAATATCGAGTCAAAATACCTACAGTGCATCATGAGAGAGCATGGGGAAGATTTAAATTATCTATCCAATGCACTATGCGTTAGCAAACGAACTTTATACAGAATGATCAATAAAATTAAGGAATCTAACTCACCGCAGGAGAACTTAAGGAAGCATATAGAGCATTTAAATAAATTAGATTAAGAAATAAAGATTCAATAACCTTTCGCTATAGCTAAAAATAATATAGGTAGACATTAGATAAAGTGTCAAAAATGACAAAGATAAGTTGCTGCGACAAATTGTCGCGCCAAGACTGACATTGAAGATTAATTGTTGCAAATCTTATTTATAAGAATTCCAATTTAATCAATTGGTTATAAATTTGGCATAGTTTGTGCTGAGCATGATCCCAGCAGGTATGAGATAGCACCTGCATTTTTTTGACTAATAAAAAATTAATGGGAGAAGTTTACAAATGCAGAATTCAATATCAAGGAATGTGGCAGCAACAATAGCATTACTCTTTTCAGCAAGTGCATTTGCTGATGCAGGCTCTATAGAAGTTAGTGCTGGACTAGCTTGGGTTAATGGTGGAAATGTGGAATCCCCCGTCCTAAATGCTCAAGCAGATAATAATGTGACGCCAGCTATAACAATAACCTACTACGCAACAAAAAATATAGCTCTAAGTAGTGAAGCAGGAATATCCAGACACGAATTTCATAACGCTACTGGAAATTTAGGTAAGGCTTCAATTATTCCGGCAAATGTAACAGCGCAATGGCATTTTGCCCCAGATGGAAATGTAGATCCTTATCTGGGTGTAGGGTTTAATTATTGCTTTTTTACAAATCAAACAGGTGCTTTAGGTACGTTGGAGCATATTGATCCTACCCTTGGAGGCGTACTTCAGCTGGGAGCAAATATTGCCACAGGCAATAAATGGTTTGCTAATGTTGATTATAAACATTTATGGATTAGGCCAGATCTTGTAGCACCAGGAGGAGGGAAAATAGAACAAATTAATCTCGACCCAGATATTGTAACGCTTTCTTTTGGGATGCGCTTTTAGTTGTAAATGTAAATAACTTTTATTTAGATGGAGAAAATTATGATGAATAGATTTAAATACCCCGCGCTGAAAAAGGCTTTAAGTATAGCGATAGTTATGTCCAGTATAACAATGTATGCAGAAAGTACTTACGCTGATGAAACAAGTTGCTCACCCTTTACACCTCTAGTTAAAGGACAAGAAGACTTTGTCTATGTGTGGACATTAGGTATGAAAGGTTTAGGCGATGAATCTGATAAGTTAGTAACCGTAGATGTAAATCCAAACTCAAAAACATATGGCAAAGTGATAGCCAAGGTATCAGTGGGAGGTAGAGGCGAAGCGCATCATATGGGCTTTACGGATGATCGTAAATTCATGTGGGCAGGTGCATTGGATAGCAACAAGATATTTATATTTGATGTAGCTACAAATCCAGCTAAGCCGAAATTAGTAAAAACGATTAAAGATTTTGCTTCTCAATCTGGCATTGTAGGTCCACACACATTCTATGCTACTCCTGGAAGAATGATTGTTACTGGGCTTTCAAATGCGAAAGACCATGGAGGGGTTACTGCTCTAGTCACGTATAACAATGCTGGCGAATATGTATCGACTACCGCTATGCCAACAAGTGGAGGTGGAGATGGTTTTGGTTACGATGTTGCTATTAATCCAAATAAAAATGCAATGTTAACTACAGCATTTACTGGTTGGAATAATTATATGATGGACTTAGGAAAGTTAATTAAAGATCCAGAAGCAATGAAGCAATTTGGTAATACCACTGTAATGTGGGATTACAAGTCTATGAAGCCAATTAAAATATTTAGTACACCTGGAGCAGCTTTGGAGGCACGCTGGTCATTTAATCCTGGTGATAATTGGGCGGTAACAACAACAGCTTTAACCTCAAATATTTTCGTTTACAAACAGGACGATAAAGGAGAATGGCAACAGCATAAAGTTGGAACTATTGGGGATCCATCTAAAATTCCTCTCCCAGTTGATATTGCCTTAAATTCTGATGGTAAATCAATGTGGATAAACACCTTTATGGACGGTACAACGCGCCTGTGGGATATGACTGACCCTCTTCACCCTAAAGAAACATATACAAAGAAAATTGGCAATCAGGTAAATATGGTTTCCCCAAGCTTTGATGGTAAACGTGTTTATTATTCGACATCCTTAGTCTCAAATTGGGATATGAAAGGCCAAGTAAATGATCAGTTTTTAAAATCTTATAACTGGGATGGTAAAGAGTTGAAGCTGGCTTTTGAAATTGATTTTATTAAGGAGAAGCTTGGTAGAGCCCATCATATGAAATTTCAAGCTCGTGATTTAAAGACCCTTCAGCCGTTACAAGCTTCAATAGATTCAAAAATTAAGCTTGCATCAAATTAGATCTGTTAAATAGTCTTTCCCCAAAGTTGCCGATTCAAATTATGAATAAAAATATGAAATATTTAAGTTCTATCAGTTTAAGGGTTCTGATTGGATTGGCGATTTTTTTATCTGTCGGATTTTTGGCATGGAGCGCCAAAAGTATTTATGTTAAAGGTCCGACAGAGTTTTTCGAAGAAAAATCTTATGTAAATAAGATTACGAACTTGCCAGAACCTGGCAGCTATACACTTCAAAAAATATTTACAGTACCTAAGCTAAGTGTTCTCGATACAAAAGGACAGTTGCAACCAATAAGTAAATATACAAAAGGTAAAATAACTCTATTAACCTTTTTTTATGATCGATGCTCTGATGCGAATGGATGTCCATATGCAATGGTGCTATTTCATAAAGTTAAAAATAAATTGGAAAAAAATGAAAAAATGCGCAACTCAGTACGATTGGTGCATATAAGTTTTGATCCTGCGAGAGATACACCAATGATGTTAGCGGGATTAGAAAAGAGATCATCAGACCTAGTTAAAAATGGGAAAAGTATTGAATGGGATTTTTTGACTACTGCATCAGTCGATGATTTGTTGCCAATCGTCGATAGTTTTGGCCAAAATGTTGATATTAATATGAATCCAAGATTAGGGGATAAGACACTAACTTATTCACATGTATTAAAAGCTTTTTTGATTGATGACAATGGCAATGTACGAGAAATATACTCTACTAATTACATTAGTGTTGAAATGTTGTTAAATGACATACAGACACTGTATTTGGAAAGAAGTAGCAAATGAATCTATGGGTAATGAAGAAAAAAGAATAAAGGTAATCCACGTACTCATTGTATTAATCAGCATATTCATATTAACAAATTGGGCAAAGGTATTTTATAGAAGCATCTCTGAGGTTCTGTATAAGGAGGCTGACCATTTAGGTTTGCCAGATATGCAGCACCCTAAAGATAATCTACCTAGTGAAGAAAAGATAATACTAGGCCGTAAACTTTTTATGGATCGTAGATTGTCACATAACAATACTATTTCTTGCGCCATGTGCCATGTGCCTGAGCAAGCTTTTACTACAAATGAACTTGCAACTGCAGTCGGTATTGAAGGTAGAACTAATCGTAGAAATTCACCAACTATATTAAATGTAGGGTATTACAAAACATTGTTTCATGATGGGCGTGAGTTAACTTTAGAAAATCAAGTTATAGGCCCAATGGTTTCATTTAATGAAATGGGTAATCCATCTATTGGACATGTAATAGAAAAAATACAAAACTTTAAAGATTATGAAGGTATGTTTGAAAAGGTTTTTGGTGGTGGGGTGACTCTAGAGAGAATGAGTCAAGCTATAGCGGCATATGAACGCACATTAGTCTCTGGAAACTCTAAGTTTGACCAGTGGTATTACGCCAAAAATATTAAAGTACTCAATAATAAAGAGATTAATGGATTTAATATATTTATTGGTAAGGGAAGGTGCGCTGCTTGTCATAGCATAAATGAAAAAGAGGCCATATTTACAGATCAGTCATTTCATAATACTGGTATTGGCTGGGCTCGTAACAATAAAGTCATTAATAAAATATATGAAAATAAAACGTTCCCAGTAACTTTGGCACCTGGAGTTATAGTTCAGGTAGAGCAGGATCGACTAGACGCTGCAAGCGAAGTGCCACAAAATGATGTTGGGAGATTCGAAATAACTGAAGATCCAAAAGACAGATGGGCATATAAAACACCAAGCCTTCGAAATATAGCACTTACAGCTCCTTATATGCACGATGGTTCGTTAAGCACCTTAGATGAAGTTGTGGAATTTTATAATAAAGGTGGTGAAGATAACCCTCTTAAGGATTCGTTGATACAGCCCTTGGGGTTAACTCATGAAGAGAAAGAATCATTGGTTTTTTTCTTGAAAACCCTTACAGGGTCAAATGTTAAGCAACTTGAGGGTGGAAGCCGCATCCAACGATAGCTTTCTTTCAGCCATGCAAAGCAACGCAAACTAACGATAAAATAGGAGATGTCATGATTTTTAAGCAATTTTTTGAGCCTGATACTTGTACCTTTACTTACTTGCTAGCCTGTGAAAAAACCAAGCAGGCAGTCTTGATAGATACGGTTGAATCAGAAGTGCCTAGCTATCTAAAAGCGCTGGCTGAACAAGATTTGAAATTGGTATATACCCTAGAAACCCATGTGCATGCCGACCACGTTACCGGGGCCGATACCTTGCGCCAAAAACTCGGTAGTAAAAGCGTTGTGCACCGTGATGCTGGTGCCATGTGTGGCGATTTACTGGTCACTGACGGCGTGCACCTAATAGTGGGAACCTTGGATTTAGAAGTACGCTACACGCCAGGCCACACTAATGGATGCATCAGTTTCTTTGCAGGCGACCGTATTTTTACTGGCGATTCATTATTAATAGGCGGCTGCGGTCGCACCGATTTTCAAAGTGGCGACTCTGGCCAGCTGTTTGACAGCATACACGCGAAGATTTTTAGCTTGGCCGATGACGTTATTATTTACCCTGGCCATGATTACAACGGCAACACGCAATCCACGGTGGGCAATGAGCGAAAAAACAATAGACGCCTAGGTAATAATGTAAGTCGTGAAGAATTTATTAAAATCATGAGTGAGCTGAAATTGGCTTACCCAAAATACATAGACGTTGCGCTACCAGCCAACCAAGCCTGTGGGCGAATTGTACCGGCTCAAGCGGCTTAATTAAAAAAATCAATAAAGGACGTATGAAATGAAGTTAGCAAATTTAGCAAAAGGCGTGCTGGTTGCAGATCAAATGTTGCCTGAGGATTTAAACGAGCTCGCTGCTCAAGGCATCAAAACAATACTTTGCCATAGACCGGATGGCGAAGGAGCAGACCAACCAAATTTTGCCGAAATTGCCCAAGCGGCTAAAGCACTAAAAATAAAAACCCACTACTTACCTGTGGTTAGTGGCAAGATTTCCGATGCAGACGTGGCGGCCTACAGAAAAATTATTGAAAAAGCCAAGCAGCCCATGTTGGGTTATTGCCGTTCAGGCATGCGCGCTGCATCTTTATGGGCATTAAGCCAAGACGGATCTTTGGGTCTGTCAAATATCTTGGAGGCAGGCACGCAAGCTGGGTTTGATTTGTCAGGACTGACAGAAAGAATAGCAGGCACACAAGCCAACAGCGCGAGCGTTATACACCATGAAGTGGTTATTATTGGCGGTGGTGCAGCGGGGGTGGCGGTGGCCTCTAGCTTACTATCCAGAAATGGCAAATTGGATGTGGCCATTATTGATCCAGCTGATACGCATTATTACCAGCCAGGCTGGACCATGGTGGGCGGTGGCGTATTTAAATCAGCGACCACAGTTAGAACCATGGCGTCTGTCATACCGTCAAAAGCAAAGTGGATACAAGCTGCCGTTGCTGGCTTTGAGCCAGAGGCTAAATTAGTCATTTTAGAAGGATGCCGTCCCATTAGCTATGATATCTTGATTGTCTGCCCTGGACTCAAGCTCAATTGGCATGGCATAGAAGGTTTGGTTGAAACGTTAGGGCAAAATGGCGTGACATCTAATTACCGCTACGACCTAGCCCAGTACACATGGGAATTGGTCAAAAAATTCAAAAAAGGCAGGGCTGTTTTTACCCAGCCACCCATGCCAATTAAATGCGCCGGCGCGCCTCAAAAAGCCATGTATTTATCTGCCGACCATTGGCTAAGAAATGGCAATTTAGCCGACGTTGATATTGAATTCTACAATTCAGGCCCAGTTTTGTTTGGTGTTAAAGAATACGTGCCGGCCTTAATGGAGTATATAAAACGCTACCGGGCCAAGTTAAATTTTGGCCACCGACTGACAAAAATTGATGGACCAGCTAAAAAAGCTTGGTTTACTGTGACGGATGCCGACGGCAACACATCTATGCGTCAGACTTCATTTGATATGATACACGTGGTGCCACCGCAACAAGCCCCAGATTTTATTCGTGCCAGTAAGTTAGTCGATGCCACCGGTTGGGTGGACGTGAGTCAGGATACGTTGCAACACAAAATCTACCCAAGCATCTATGCTTTAGGCGACGTCACCAATTGTCCTAATGCCAAAACAGCGGCTGCTGCGCGCAAACAAGCACCTGTTGTGGCCACTAATGTCTTGTTCGATTTAAACAAAGGTCAACACCGCGCGGCATATGATGGCTACGGTTCATGTCCATTAACAGTAGAACGCGGAAAAATAGTCTTGGCCGAGTTTGGTTTTGGCGGCCGCTTAATGCCTAGCTTTCCTAAATGGTTTATTGATGGCCAAAAGCCGTCTCGCTTAGCCTGGGTATTAAAAGAGCGAATTCTACCGCCTATCTATTGGTGGGCCATGCTCAAGGGTAGGGAGTGGCTAGCAAAACCAGTCAAACTCGATGCCGATAAACCGGTTTAATTCTTGAGGAAGATTTATGCTTGATCCTATATACATGAGCATAGTGCTCGGTTTATTTATAGGCTTGGTACTGGCCATCACTGGCGCTGGCGGTGCCATCCTATCTTTGCCATTACTGGTGTTTTTCTTAAACCTTAAAATGGTAGACGCAGCCCCTATATCTTTGATGGCCATCACCTTGTCTGCAGGTTTGGCTGCCGGATTGGGATTGCGATCTGGCATAGTCCGTTATAAAGCAGCCACGTTATTAGCCAGCTTTGGTGTGTTGTTCGCGCCCTTGGGGGTGTTGCTCGCACATCAATTGCCTGAACGCGTGTTGGCCATTTTATTTTCTGTGGTTTTATTGATTGTGTCCATACGGTCTTTTCAAAAGTTTAGGACCCCCACATTGTTAATAGGCGACGATTGCGATGACCCTAACGGCTGCGACGATGATAAAAAACCGGAACCAGCTTGCTCAGTCAATCCAGCCACGTCTAAATTATTTTGGAACGCACCTTGCACCAAACGCTTGATCTTAACGGGGAGTTTTTCCGGCTTTTTATCTGGGCTTCTGGGCGTTGGCGGGGGCTTTATTATTGTTCCAACCTTACACAGCATCAGTAACTTAGAAAACAAAATGATAGTGGCAACTTCGCTTGCTGTCATCAGTTTGGTGTCCATGGTTAGCGCATTTTCTTATGCAAGCAATGGTGCCATCATATGGCATATTGCCCTACCTTTTGTTGGCGCGACTGTTGTTGGTATGATGCTAGGTAGAATGTTGCACAGCAAAATTTCCAGTCACATCAGCGTGCTTATTTTTGGCCTTTTGTCTTCCGTAATCGCCATCGTGATGTTAGCTAAAACCCTGATAGGTTTTTAATTACAAGCCTGCTTAATCTTCAAGCATCCATAAAAAAATCCACATCGCTATGAACTTGTTTTAATGGTAGCCAATACTGGAATAGATCCAGTGACAGGCAGGTTTTTAAACGACCAATTAATGTCTGCTATTGGCGCTTAGTACTCAGTCGAGCTATTAATTAGGCTTTAGTGATGAAGACCGTATTGAACAAATGCGACGTGTGATTGCTTTAGCAAAATCCCAGCTAGACGTGGGGACGTTTGTGATCACAGCCCTTATCTCACCATTTAAAACAATGAGGGATCTAGCCAGACAAACAATCGGTCAAGACCACTTCATTGAAGTCTATGTTAATACTCCACTTGATGTTTGTGAGGAACGGGATACCAAGGGCTTATATAAAAAAGCTCGCTTAGGCTTAATTCAACAGATGACAGGTATTGACTCTGTCTATGAAGCGCCAATCAATCCAGAAATCAAAATCAACACCTCTCAGGAAACAATTGATCAAAGTGTTTTTAAGATTTTAGTGTTTATCAAATAACTACATTTTTATCTAAATTGAATTTCCATATACATCAGACGTCTTAAGTTCCATTAAAATTGCTATCACTTAGGGCGCAATTTCTTAGTTTATTGCATTAGTAAATACATATTAGGCATATTGCCCTTCCCTGAGGATCATTATTAATGAGCACTAATGCTTACCAAATCACTCAAACTAAATACCAACTAAAATTCGCAGATGATGTAATTGCTCTTGGCAAACAAGGTTTCACTCGTTCGATGATGGCCGCACATTTTGGTGTTGCAGTCGATATGCTCGATACTTGGGCTGCAAAAAAAGTTGCTTTTAAGGACGGAATTGCGATTGCCATGACTGCCAGCCAAGCGTTCCATGAAAAGAAACTCATCGAAAGCTACAACAACAAAGACGGAAACAGCAGCCTTATCAGTCAACTTCTCAGGGCTAATTTTGGGGATGTCTATAAGAGCAGTACTGATAACTCAAAAACAAAACCCCCAACTACTGAAAAGATTAATTTCGCAGAAGAGTTATCAAATCTTATTGAAGAACTTAAAAAAGTCTGAAACAATACAAATGCGTGAACGGTGATAAGTGGTTCTTATCGCTAAGAGGGGGAAACTCCTATGTTTAACAAGACATAAATCCTAATGGAGCCAGTAGGTGTGTTTTAACCAGCACACTGAACTGCCACTAATGCCACTTTCAAGCAGGTATTAGTGGGAAGCCGGCAAGTAGCCATCCCACGCTGTAGGCATCAGCGGATAAGGGAAAATATGTTGGTAACGGGGCGTCTTTAGACACTTGAGAGTTGCACGAAAATAAGCCTACATGCTTCAACTAACGTCAGTCTTTTGGCTGCGTTTTGTATGTATAGGATTTTCGATGCACCCAATAATACAAACAGGCGAAATCACGCCTACCACTAGCAATGCAGCTTTTCTTCAAGCTATATTCAACAACTCACCCTGCTGGATCAACTCCAAGCCCAATATGGGAAGTTGGACTGGTGAATTGATTTCTCCTGAAAAATGCAATATTTCACCAAGCAAGAACAACTATTTTTCTGTTGCTACGTTCAAACCTGGCAGTAAAAACCGAAACACTGACAACTTCAAGACGATGGTCTGTGTAGTTCTTGACGATGTATCTGAGGTTGCTATTAAGCCCTCATGGAAGTTGGAAACTAGCGAAACCAACTTCCAACTGGGGTTTCTATTAGCACAACCAATATCATGTTTAGCAGAAGCCCAACAACTATTAACCGCCATTTCCAATAAATCTCTAGTGAATGGAAATGACAAGTCAGGTAATAACCCAGTTCGATATGTTCGCTTGCCAGTTGGCACCAATACAAAAAATGGTAAATACTTTAAGCATATCCTTCATGAATGGCACCCTGAGTTACGTTACAACATCCAAGATCTAATTGACGGACTTGGGCTTGAAGTTGTTAGCCAGCAACCCATCAAAGATAAGTTTGAGATGCTTGGCACCGGCGTGGATCTCTCATCTGCTTTTAAGCAAATTTCAACCCAAGAGAGCTATTACGATCCTTTATTGAAGATCACAAGCCATTTAATTAGCAAAGGGGTCCCTGATAGTGTGGCAGTAAGTGTTGCACAAGCTGCAATGCACACAGCCGATGACAATAGTGAGCGGTGGAATGAAAGATATAAGCTTATTGAAGGCTTGGTAAAAAGCGCTGTTGAAAAGTTTGGAACTAAAGCAAGCGTAGATATTTTTGAGGAATTTAAAGAGTATCAATATAGCGTTAAGGAGCTTACAGCCCCTAGGTACGTGATTGATGGTTTTATAACCGCAGAAATCTTCACTATTGCTGGCGAAGCAGGCGTAGGGAAAAGCTCTGTCTTGGTGACTCTTTGCGCCATTGCATCCCATATCTGCAAACATGATCATGCTCTAAAACCCAAGCTTAGACGCAAGATTGTTTATCTTACTGAAGATCCAGAACAAGTTGAGCGAATTCTTTTTGCACTCTATAAACACTGGGAGTTATCAGTTAGTGAAGACGAAATTCGCGATTGGATCACAATTATCCCAGTGCATCGATCTGATAAAGAAGTGCTAGGCAATCTAATCGAGGCTTACAGCAATTCAAAAGCATTCACACAAGTTGGTCTTCTAGGACCTGTCAATGTTCCTCCTCTATTTGTATTTGATACTGCAGCAGCTACATTCTCGCTGGAGTCTGAAAATGACAATAGTGAGGTATCTGCAGCTATCAGTATCTGCAAAAAAGCCTGTCTAAAAACAAGAACACCTCTTTGGATAATTCATCACATACCTAAGGCTCTTAGTGGAAGTAGTTCAAAGGGGGTATCCGCACGGGGAGCTGGCGCTTGGACAGGAGATGTTAATGGCACGATGTTCATAGGCAAAAACGATGCTGAAGAAACCACTAGATATATATGGTTGGGTAAGCATCGTTTTGTGCCAGCTTTTGATGCTATAGCATTCGAAGCAAAGTTCGATGAAGCGCTTGTGGTTGATGAGCTAGGGGAAATGGTTTCAATCCCTTACATGTACGGTGACGTTAGTGAAAGCTCGTCTTTAGAAAAGACAGACAAAGCAAATTCATCGCGTGAAAGCAGCTTACGAAAAAAAATCTATTACGCCGTAAAAGCCGCAAACGATAAAAGTATTTTCATTAATAGAACTGCGCTGAAAAAAGCCGTTGGCGGCAATGCCGAGTTCTGCAAGAGGATGATTGCGGAGTTGATTAATGATGGGACTTTGATTGAATTCGAAAGAGAAGAGCGGGTTAATAATAATCAAAAAATGGCATTAAAAGTTGCTAAAGACTGGGAGGGTGATTATGTCCTTAAATAAGTTTCTGTCTGTTCTCCCTATAGTAAAAAGAACGGACGGAACGGACGGAAAACCTGACCCCCGATCGAGTGATGACAGTATTTTAAAGAATACTGTCTATCACGCTCACGCTTCGCAATAACCAAGACCAAACAATAACGGACGGAAATATGAACAAAAACATTATTAAATTAAGTGCAGAAAAAACAACCCAATTGAAGGCTTTATGGATGGAGTACAAGGCAAAGATAAACCATAAGGATTGGGTGGTGGTAAATATGAAACTGGGCATTTCACAAGCAGTTTTTACTCAACCACAATTATTCAAATTAACAGTGGCACTAGCTGAAGCAGGGTTGGATCCAGTTCCAGAATGGATGGTCCTTGCTATTAACCCCAGTTAGTTATTTTTAACTAGCCAAGCTGGGTGTGAACCACGCAATACAGCACTTTCCCTAATTTGTTGTATTTCGTACAAGACTCACACCTAGCTTAAGTTACAGCTAAATTCGCACTCATAAAAACCACACTACAACACTACAACACAGACTTTTTGCTATCTCAATATACCTCTGAAAGCTATATGCAGCGAGGGTCTTGTTCTATTAGAACAAATAGTCAAAAGCCTTACAAATAAAGGATAAAAGCAATGAAACAAACACGACTTACAAATATCGCTAATCGTCAGGTTAGACGCGCAACAACAACTAACTATGACATCATTAAGCAGGCTATGATTTATTGGGAAGTTGTAGACTTTATGGAGTCAGCATTGGAAGGTATTCAACTACACAATACTCAGCGAAGGGTAAATGTAAACCTTATTTTTAAGCTTAAAGAGCTGGCAAAAGGACTTGGCCATCACTTAGATATGCCCAACCCTGTTGCATTTAAAACCAAAGAACTAACAGATAGACTATTTGAGCAGGCGGAGGCTGCTAGATTGGCAACAGTATCAAAACTAACTGCTCAATCGCGGCGAGGTAAGGAGCACGTTTATTTTTCATAAAAAAATTTACAAAAATCACAGTTTTAAATTGGATTAAGACTGCCTACCCCCTCATTTAAAAAAGAGGGGGGGGGAGGTCTTGATTGATGTGAGCCTCTTGGC
>Ga0194037_1001726_pt1 | contig 15326 bp, 12 predicted proteins | sample JunL306m_MetaG_FD_148653 | JGI IMG/M metagenome (GOLD analysis project Ga0194037, IMG submission 148653) | Anoxic zone freshwater microbial communities from boreal shield lake in IISD Experimental Lakes Area, Ontario, Canada - Jun2016-L304-6m | ecosystem: Environmental > Aquatic > Freshwater >...
ATACAGAAGAAGAACCTTTTACTTTCAGATCTTTAATTATCTGTACTGAATCGCCTTCATTTAATAATGTTCCGTTGCTATCTTTTACTTCCATGATTTTCTTTTTTTGATGAAACGAAAGTAGTGTTTATTTGATTATAATTCTTCCTCGTTTTCATTTTCGGGTGTAGTGTCCTCGAATTTATTAAGAAGCGGCTCGCCAAGAATAGCAAGCATTTCGTGCACTTCGCTCACATTATTTAATTTGTTGTTTTGTTTATAGGCAATTACCAGATTTCTTAAAACACGTTTTACAATATCTGTATTCGAACAGGCTTCAAAAAATTCATATTTAGGTTCAATTTTTATCTGAATTAAAAACTGTTCAAGATTGGCTTTTGAAAAAACTGCACCTTTATTAAATGCATTGATATAAAATAAAACTTTTCCAAATCTGTAATCGAGTTTTGGCTTTGTATTAAAAGGATCGGTTGTAAGATGTTGGGTGTTTTCTTCCTTATATGCCAATACAAAATGCTGAGGAAGATTGACACCAAAAATGGGAATTTGTAAACGTTGTGCAACGAGCATATAAATGATCGCAAGCATAATAGGATTTCCTTTTTTGCTTTCGAGAGCGTTATTGATAAAGGAGTTTGAAGGGTCGTGATAATTATCGGTGTTTCCTTGAAATCCATGAATTTGATAGAACACATGGTTAAGGACTCTTATTTTTTCGTAGGCTGTAAGATCGTAATGTAATTCGAGCCAGATATCAAGTCGGATTTTATCAATCTCATTTAAAATTTTTTGCTTGTCAATATCAGGATAACGATATTTTGAAACTAGTATAATTCCTTCAAGTAAATCGGGTTCTGGTTCGTGACTCCATTCACGCAATTCGTTTAATAAATTTGTGAAATGTATGCGGTGAATAATATTCTCAACTTTTTTTTGTTGCTCGATATTTTTAATTGCACCCCATTCGTTTTCTAAAAAAGAAATTACATCGGTTCCAAGAGAAAGTAATTTTTGCTCAACATGCTCGGCAACTTCTAAATCTTCGTCATCAAGCAAAGCTATAAGCGATATGACTTCCCTCTCATTGAGCATTTATTTTTTCACTTTTTTTGGAGCAGTTTTTTTCGCTGCAGTTTTTTTTGCAGCAGCTTTTTTAGGTGCAGCATTCTTAGCTTTAAAAGCATCGGGCATTTCAATTTCAATTAATTTCTTTACTTCATCAATTGATATTTTACTAAGTTCTTCGTTGGAGTATTTTTCACCTTCTTTATTGCGGCCAATCTTTATCATGTTTTTGCCCAAACGAATAAATGCACCCCAGCGTCCATTTTCAATTGATATTTTTTCGTCAGGCCATTGTTGGATAAAACGGTTAGCTTCCTTTTCGATTTTTTTCTCAATTAGCTCATTCATCTGTGATTGAGTAATTGTATCGAGGTCGTATGCACGTGGCACATTAATGAACATATTATCCCATTTGATAAATGGTCCGAAACGGCCTTTTCCTTTAGTAATAGGTTTGTTATCAAACATGCCAACAGGAGCTTCAGCTGTTTGTTTAGCATTGATTACTTCAATAGCTTTTTCCAAACTTACTTCCATGATCTCTATTCCTTTTGGTAAAGAAATAAATTCTTCTCCCCATTTTACGTATGGTCCAAAACGTCCTATATTTATCAAAACTTCCTTGCCTTCAAATTCTCCAATAGAACGTGGAAGTTTGAATAATTCAATTGCTTCTTCTATTGTAATTGAATCAACGCGTTGCTCTTGTAATAATTTCCCGTATTGTGGTTTTTGGGTTTCATCATCGCTGTTCTCTCCAAGCTGCACAAACGGCCCAAAACGTCCTACCTTAGCATAAATATTTTTTCCACTCACCGGATCCACCCCTAACATTCGCTCACCACTTTGACGTTCGGCAGTTTCGTTGGTCTTTTTTACATCAGCACTAAAAGGGGTGTAAAAATTTTCAATCATTTTATTCCACTGAATTTGGCCATTTGCAATCTCATCAAATTCTTTTTCAACTTTTGCAGTGAAATGATAATTCATGATGTCTTCAAAATGTTTCGACAAAAAATCTGTTACGATCATTCCGATATCACTCGGAAATAATTTTTGTTTTTCGTAACCGAATTTCTCCATTTTTTCTTCCTTACTCACTTTGTTATTTGTGAGTGTAATGATATGAATATTTCTTTCTTTAGGCTCGCGATCTTCTTTTAAAACATATCCTCTTTTTTGGATTGTTGAAATTGTTGGAGCATAAGTTGATGGTCGGCCAATGCCAAGTTCCTCAAGCTTCTTCACCAAACTTGCTTCAGTATATCTAGGTGCAGGTTTGCTGTATCGTTGTATTGCTTCCATCTGTTTTAATGAAAGATCTTCGCCTACTTTTAATGGAGGTAGCATTGATGAGTTTTCATCATCTCCTTCTTCATCATTTGATTCGAGATATACTTTTAAAAAGCCTTCAAATTTTAATACTTCACCGGTTGCTGTTAGTTCTTCACCAGTTGTTGAAATTCCAATGCTTGCGATGGTTCTTTCAATTTGTGCATCTGCCATTTGTGAAGCGATTGCTCGTTTCCAAATCAGTTCATACAAACGGTCTTCTTGTCTTCCAATGTTAACACTTGTATTTTCAAAATATGTTGGACGTATTGCCTCGTGAGCTTCCTGTGCACTTGCACTTTTTGTAGTATATTTTCTTGTCTGAGCAAACTCACTTCCAAATTGATGATTGATTTGAGTGCGTGCAGTGTTTAAAGCAAGGTCGGATAAATTTACCGAATCAGTTCTCATGTATGTGATGAGTCCTGCTTCATATAATTTTTGTGCAACTATCATAGTTTGCGAAACCGAGAAACTTAATTTTCTACTCGCTTCCTGTTGCAATGTTGAAGTAGTAAATGGTGGTGCCGGTGATTTTTTTGCAGGTTTTACTTCAAGATTTTTGATTGAAAAAGTTGCACCGTTACATTTATTTAAAAAGGCATCTGCTTCTTCAATTTTGCTAAATCGTTTTGGCAATTCTGCATTCATTGTTTTTCCGCCAACATTAAATTGTGCAGTAACTTTATAAGCAAATGTTGAATTGAAATTATTAACCTCACGTTCACGTTCAACAATTAATCTAACAGCAACTGATTGAACTCGCCCGGCAGATAGATTTCCTTTAATTTTTCTCCAAAGAATTGGAGATAGCTCGAAACCAACCAACCTGTCAAGAACTCTTCTTGCTTGTTGAGCGTCTACTAAATTTTTATCAATTTGACGAGGATTTTCTATTGCTTTTAAAATAGCAGGTTTTGTAATTTCATGAAAAACGATGCGTTTTGTTTTTGCAGCATCAAGATTTAAGACTTCAGATAAATGCCAAGAAATTGCTTCTCCTTCACGGTCCTCATCGGATGCTAGCCAGATCATATCAGCTTGAGACGATAATTTTTTCAGTTCAGCTACGATCGCTTTTTTATCAGGCGAAACTTCGTAGTGAGGTTTAAAATTATTTTTCACATCGATTGCTTCATCTCCTTTGGCCAAATCACGAATATGTCCATAACAAGACTTTACGGTAAAATCTTTACCGAGAAATTTCTCGATGGTTTTTGCTTTTGCAGGCGACTCAACAATTACTAAATTCTTCGTCATAATTCTTTTCACGTTAAAATAACAATGTTGTAACAACCATATTTTCTGGAATGTTACAACATCATTTCACTGCAATAATAACTACTGCGGTGAATATTCAAAATTGCAGCTTAATTCTTAATTAATCAATAGCTTGTGATTGAAGGTGTTTTCACCGGATTCAAAACGAATAAAATACATTCCTGAATGGAGGTTTCCTTTATTGATATTCAATGTGTGTAAACCACTTTCCATCTGAGCATCTTCAACAATCATTACTTCTCGTCCCATCATATCATACAGCAATATTTTTACCGTATCATTTTGCTGTAATTCATAGGATATTGTTGCCATTGAATTTAGTGGATTAGGATAAAGACTGAATTTATATAAAAGTTTTTTTGCTTCATCAATTCCTGATAACGGAGTATTTGATATGCTGAAATTATCGATGTAAATATTATTTCCCCTGCGATTTTGAAATTCATAACGCACTCTGGCATGAGTAAAATATTTATATGAAGAAAGGCTAATTGTAATTGGTTTCCATTGTGATGAATTAGGAATGTATGCTGAAGGATATTGTAATGCTCCGTTTGACAAACTTCCGCCATTGCTTGTCCAAAGCAATTTTTCATCTATTCCAAATGTATCAGAAATATAAACATTCAATATATCATTTGAAGAAGGATTAGTTTGAGCATACGCACAGTAAAAGTTTAAAAAAGGTGTGGCAACTGTTGTAAGATCAATTTCTGGTGATTGAAAACCATCACGTGTATTATTTGCATTGGTAAGATTTGGAAGCATGATGCAACTGTTTCCGCTTTGGAAAGCTGTTGATTTTATTTGCCATCCATTTGTAGGATTATTAAAATTATTTAAAATCCATCCGTCTGTGGCAAGTGAACCTGAACTTTCAAAACCATAAGTATAAGGCGCTTTTTTTGAAGAAGCACTTACTGATAAATAATTTCCGGTAGCTCCAATTCCTGTTGAAACGAGATTGTTTGCAGATGCTGCAGTTACTCTATTGTAATTACTTGCTGAACCGGTAAAACTAATACTGAAAACTCTGTTTTTCTGACCGTAAGTATACAAATTCATGCAGGTTCCATCAGCATAATCCATATAATCTTTTACAAGATCGGGTAAATCCGGTGAGTCGTTACTGCAAGAATTTTGATTTGTGGGACAACCAAAACTTGGTGATAAAACCGGAGGTGTATCGCAAACTTTATCACCTTGAGTACTGCAATTAGATGAAGTTCCGCCAACGCAACCATCCTGAAATGGGTGATACAATCCTAGCCAATGTCCAATTTCATGTGTTAAGGTTCGTCCGGCTTGTGAAGTTTGGCCAATTCCAACTGTACCAATTTGATCAGCTCTTACAATAATTCCATCAGTTGTGGGATATGAAACTCTATCCCAAGGAAATTGAGCATATCCTAAAACAGTTCCTAATTGACCCGCTGCTGTGTTATTGATGGAATTTACCACCCAAATATTTAAGTAACGATTGCTATCCCAGTAACTCAAAGATTTAACACTGTTATCGGCATTTACAGTAAGTGTGCTTGCTATGCGATTAATACCATCGCTTTTTTTTCCGTTTGGATCATATTGTGCAAGCCTGAATTCTATTTGCATATCAGCAGCTAACGGGTTTGTACTTAAACTATCGGATGCATCTCTTCCCAACTTCCTGTAATCTTCATTTAAAATTCTTAGCTCATCCATGATTTGTGCCTGAGAAATATTTTCAGTACCGCTTTGATGGATGATATGAAACACAACAGGAATGAAATAGATAGCTCCTGTTTTAAATAATGGTATAGTGTTAGTCTGCTCGTTGGCTAATTTATTGGCAGCATTTTCATACTGGATAATTTCAGGATTTTTGAGGATTGCCTGTTGATGAATTTGATCTGTTAAACAAGGAGTGAAATTTTGTGAAATTGAAACTGAAATCGACCAAAAAAAAACTGTTAACGATAATAATGATTTATACATTTTTGATTTTTAATTTATTAAATATTGGCCTTTAGCTTTTGGCATACAGCTTCTTTCCAATTGTATTATATAAGGAGGCAAATTAACGTGTTTTAGTTGCAATCACCCAATTAAAATGGACTTAAACTGATAACAATCAATCATGAGAATAGATTTTGTTCCTTAAAAAGTGGTCGATTAAAACTAATGCAGCCATTGCTTCTACAATTGGTACAGCACGTGGAAGTACACACGAATCGTGTCGGCCTGAAGCTTTTATTTGAACATTTTGTAAATTTTTATTTACCGTTTGTTGTTCGAGTTTAATGGTGGAAACAGGTTTAAATGCGCAACGAAAATAAATATCCATTCCATTTGAAATTCCTCCTTGAATTCCTCCGCTGTGATTAGTTTTTGTGTGAATGTTGCTTGAAGTTTGTTGTTCAAACACATCATTATGCTCACTGCCTTTCATTAATATTCCATCAAAGCCACTTCCGATTTCAAAACCTTTGCAAGCATTAATACTTAAAATTGCTTTCCCTAAATCTGCATGAAGTTTATCAAAAACCGGCTCGCCTAATCCAACGGAAACGCCTTTAATTACACAAGTTATAGCTCCACCAATACTGTCACCCTGCAGTTTTGTTTCTTCAATTAACGCTATCATTTTTTTAGCAATTGATTGTTCGGGGCAACGCACAATATTTTGTTCTGTTAAAGATAAATCAAGTTCCGAATAATGTTGTTCAACTTTTATAGATGCTATTTGTGAAACATAAGCTTGAATAGAAATATCATGTTGACGTAAAAATAATTTTGCAATTGCTCCTGCTAAAACTCGGGCAACTGTTTCACGTGCAGATGCTCTTCCGCTTCCTCGATGATCGCGGATGCCGAATTTTTTTTCGTAAGTATAATCAGCATGCGATGGTCGGAAAATGTCTTTCAACTCATCGTAATCTTCCGGTTTTTGATTTGTGTTTTTTACAATTATTGCAATCGGAGCACCGGTAGTTTTTCCTTCAAAAACTCCTGATAATATTTCAAAAGTTTCATCTTCATTTCTTTCTGTTGTGATGGAAGATTGTCCGGGTTTTCTTCTTCTTAGTTCCTGTAAAATAAAATCAGAATCAATTTCCAATAATGAAGGACATCCGTCAATTACTACTCCCAAAGCCTCCCCATGACTTTCACCAAATGTTGTGATTCTAAATATTTCTCCAAATGAATTCCCTGACATGTTGTTTTTTATTTATCGAGTATTAGTTATAAAATTCTCTTTTTCTATTTTGTAACAATTTTTACGGTATGTGTTAAATTGCTGGTGGTGGTAGTTTGTATGGTATAATTTTCTTTTTTTACTGAAAAAACAAACTTGGTATTGAGGTCATATTTTGTATAAAAATTTTCATTGATATCATACAATAAAACCCCATTTCCTTCTCCCGAAATGCTAGGTTTAATTTTAGTGATACCGGGATTTATTTTATAGATCTGTTTAATCTCAAACGTTGCAATTCCTTTTTCTATTTTTAATAATTTATAACCTGTACCAACTAAAACAGTAATTAATTCATTGTCTTTTCCCGGAAAAGTAATCGGATAGGTTTTGAAAAACACTTCTCCTTTTGTCATTCTTTTTTCAGGAAACTCGATATTTAAAATTATTGATCTGGCTAAATCGATGAGGGGTTTACTTTTATCTTTTGTTATTTCCAAATTGGAAACCGAATCAATTGTAGGCATAAATTTTCTTGTGCTGCAATGAGCAAATAGTTTTGTTCCCAATGGTACGATTGGTGTGTTATTATAAAGCGGTTTTGTAAACTCAAAAGTTATTTTATAATTTGAATCGTTAACCAAACCGTCAGTCTTTATTACAGTTTCGATATGTTGAAGGTTTTCTGTTGATTCAAACTCTTTTAATTTATTCTCCTTTACCTTTATTCTGAATAAGCTGTCGCCTGAATATTTTGTTTCTGAAATTTCTCTTTGTTCAACAGTTTGTATATAAGTACGATTGGGTTTGAAACGATAATTAAAAACACTTCCGTTTTGTGAAAAAACAGGAAGCTGTGAAAGCAAAATGATACTCAGAAATATTTTTTTCATTTATTTTCTTTTCCTTTTTATAAATACCCTTACATCTTCATAAAATTTTGGACTGTTCATGTTTTTTGAGAAATAGGTATTCAATTCTGTGCTGTTTTTAAATTCTGTTTTTATTGAATCTTTTAAAACGGATGCAATTTTTAAGGTGTCAGTTGAAACTACATATTTATAAAATTTATATTTAGGCTTGTTTCCAATTTCCTGAATATTCAATATTTTTTGATGATTGATAGTTGTTTCAAATGCCCTAAAACCTTGAATGGTTAAGCTGCCTTTGTCTCTCGACATCATTTGTGACAAGTATTCGTGATCGTTAAAAATATTGATCTCGATGCTTGTTGCAGGCTCTTCATCTTTTGCGGTAATTTCATCCCAACTGCCAATCAATAAGGTGTCAATAGTTGATTCAGAAGAATTTGAAAGTGGAAATTTTGACTCATAAGGACAGCCGAATAATAGCAACGATGTTGCCATCGAAAAAATTAAAAACATCTTGTTAGTTTTCATATTGCTTTTTTTTATACCCTACGAATTTAAAAAGTTTTAGATATTAAACTCTAATTCAAATCCTGCCAATTTTAAATCCTCCCAAAAATGAGGATATGATTTTTCTACCACATCAGGATTTTCTATCATTACATCATCGAACAATAATGCTAATGGTGCAAATGACATGGCAAGTCGGTGGTCGTTGTATGTTTGGAGTTTGGAGTTTGATGTTTGAAGTTTGGTGTTTGAAGTTGAGTGAATAATTAAAGAATCATCTTTTGCTACGATGTTAAAGTTACATTTTTTTAATTCTGTTTCGAGAGATTGCAAACGATTGCTTTCTTTTATTTTCAAATTTTTCAATCCTGATAATTCGGTTTCAATATTTTTTGCAGCGGCTGTTACAGTTAGTGTTGGAGCAAGATCAAGGGTGTTTGATAAATTAGTTGATTGGTTGATTGGTTGATGTGTTGATTTGTGTCTCTGTTGCTCTGTGTCTCCGTGGTTAAACTTTTTCAATACAATTCCTTCATCAGTTTCAATAGTTTCAACACCAAAAACTTTCATGTATTCGCTGATGATGCAATCGCCTTGTAAACTTTTTAAGGAAAGGTCTTTTAATAAGATTTCTGCATCTTCACTGAGTGCTACAATTTCATACCAGAATGCTGCAGAGCTCCAATCTTGTTCAATTGAAAATGTTATTGGTTGTTTGGTTGATTGGTTGATTGGTTGATGCTGAATCGTAATTTTATTTTTTATAAATGAACAATCAAATCCAAATCGATTAATCAAATTTGCTGTCATTTCGATATACGAACGTGAACTTATTTCTTCTGTCAATTCTATTTCTAAACCATTTTTAAATATTGGCGCAACAAGCATCAATGCTGAAATAAATTGACTGCTCACACTTGCATTCATTTTAATATTTCCACCATCCAATTGTTTGCCTTTTATTTTTAATGGAGGAAAACCTTCTTCTTGTAAATAAGAAATATCTGCACCTAAATCGCGAAGGGCATTAACTAAAATTTTGATGGGTCGTAATTTCATTCTTTCATCACATTGCAACTCTACTTCACAATTTATTGATGCAAAATATGCAGTAAGAAAACGCATACATGTTCCTGCATTTTTCACATCAATGATTCCTGTTTTTTGAAACAATGCGCTTTGCATGATCAATGTATCATCAGCAGTTGAAATATTTTCTAGCGCAATGTTATTTCCACTGATTGCTTGTAAAATTAAAACCCGATTTGAGATACTTTTTGATGAAGGCAATTGAATTGTTGCGGCAACTTTTTTTGTTGGATGTGTAACACGAACTGTTCTCATAAACTATCGTAATAGTTGAGTGCTCGTGCAATTTGATGTTCGGTGCAAACGTGATTGACCGATCCTTTTCCAATGCGTTTTAGCAAGGTGAAGTTTATTTCTTCACCGATATTTTTTTTATCGTGATACATGAATCCAATCAGGTCAGGCGATAAAATTGATTTGAATGAATACTTTGGAAAAAATCGCAAAATATATTCCGACAATGACCGAAGTTCTTTATTCGACAAATCAATCATCTCTCGAGAAAGAAATGCCTCGCAAATCATACCAATTGCAATTGCCTCGCCATGTTTTAATGGCTTTTGATCATGTTTTAATGAATATGATTCGATAGCGTGACCGATGGTGTGACCGAAGTTTAAAAGCTTTCTTTCATTTTGTTCGAAAGGATCTTTTGCAACAATTTTTATTTTTATTTTGATATTGTCGTTAATAATCGAATTCAATTTTTGAGATTCAAATACATCAACTTTTTTAAGTTTTTCCCAAAGATCTACATCAACTATCAACGCATGTTTAATTACTTCAGCAAATCCGTTTATCATCTCTTCCTTTGGTAATGAATTTAAAAAATCGGGATAAATATATATTGCTTTTGGGTCGGTAATAATACCTATTGTGTTTTTAACTCCGTTAAAATCGATGCCGGTTTTTCCTCCAATACTGGCATCAATCATTGCCAATAAAGTTGTTGGGATATTGATAAAATCCAATCCGCGCTTAAAAGTTGCAGCACAAAATCCCCCGATATCCCCAATTACTCCTCCCCCTAAATTTAGCAGAACCGAATTTTTGGATGTATTAAAACGCATTAATTCATTCCAAATAAATTGTGCAATTTCTAATGTTTTTTGCTGCTCACCACTCTTGATTTTGATGATTTTTGTATTAAAAAGATACTTGTCGAGCATTGGTAAGCATAGCTTTTCGGTGTTCTCGTCCACCAATATAATTACTTGCGAATAGGAGTTCTCAATGAGGTTTTCTAACAATAATTCTAAAACATCATTGCCTGTATAAATTCTGACTTTTCTCAGGTTGTATTCTTTCAAAATAACTTATAATTGCCCTCGCAAAATAGCATCTTTTCATTCTAAAAAAATAATTTCTTAACATATGAGTAACACAACTTCATCGCCCGGCAAAGCCTTAGATTTCCAAAATACTGAAGTAGCTTTTAAATACATGACCGATAAAGAGCTCAAAATTTCATATTTGTTGTTTAAAGCCATTGGCATGAATTGGCTTGTGAAATTAGGTCCTGGGTTGGTTAAATTTAGTTTTGATATTGGATTGCCCATCAAAGGTTTAATTAAAGCTACTGTATTCAGACAATTTTGTGGAGGCGAAAGCATGAACGAATGCGAATGGAAAATGAAGCAATTGCATTCCTATGATGTTGGTTCTATTCTCGATTATTCAATTGAAGGAAAAACAAAACAAGAGGAATTTGATGAAACTGCTGATGAAGTTATCAGAACTATTCATAAATCAAAAAACGAAAGAAGTTTAATTCCTTTCTGCGTTTTTAAACCTACAGGATTAGCTCGTTTGGAGCTTCTTACAAAAGTTGAGGCAAAAGAAAAACTTACTGAAGCTGAGCAAACTGAATACGATAGAACAGTTGCAAGAATTGAAAAAGTTTGCAGAACGGCTTACGAAAATAATGTTAGAATTTTTATCGATGCTGAGCAAACATGGATTCAGGGAACACTTGATGAAATCATCACTCAGATGATGATGAAATTCAATAAAGAAAAATGCATTGTTTATAATACATTACAAATGTACCGTCATGATAGAGTGGATTATTTGAAAAAATTATATGAGCATGCCGTAGCAAATAATTATATCATCGGGCAGAAATTGGTGCGTGGTGCTTATATGGAAAAAGAACGCGAACGTGCTGAGCAAATGGGTTACCAAAGTCCGATTTGTGCTACCAAAGAAGCTTCAGATAAATCGTATGATGATGGACTTCGTTTTTGTATGGAACACCTCGACAGAATAAATATTTGTGCAGGAACTCATAACGAAGAAAGTTGCTATTTGCTTGCACAATTAATGGCTGAAAAAGGTATCGCTAAAAATGATGAACGCATTTTCTTTTCGCAATTACTTGGAATGAGCGATCATATCAGTTTCAATCTTGCACATGATAAATATAATGTAGTAAAATATTTGCCATACGGACCAATTAAAGCAGTATTGCCATATTTGTTCAGACGAGCACAAGAAAACACTTCGGCTAAAGGACAAGCAGGTCGCGAGTTGCGATTGATCTCAAAAGAAGTGGCCAGAAGAAAAGGCGCTTAATAGTTTTAATAAACTTTGTGCGCTTTGTGAAAAAACTTTGAGTCCTTTGTGTGATTTATTTTCACACAGAGTTCACTAAGAATGCACAAAGTTCGCAGAGAAAATAGTCCTAAATTTATTAAATGAAATTTTATCTTGCATAAAAATTTCAGTGATGAAAAAAATCTTCCTCGTTGCGTTTTTTATTGTATCAACTTTTTCTTTTTTGAAAGCGCAGAAAGATTCTATTTCTACAAAAGTTATATCTAATTCTCTTCCTTATGAATGTTATGTAGGAGCCGAAGATTCAAATGAGGTTGTAACTTTTGCTGAAGAGATGCCTCAATTTCCAGGAGGTGATTCAGCGAGAATAAAATTTTTGAAAGATCATATTATCTATCCTGAACTTGCATGCGAAAATAATATTGAAGCTAGAGTTCAAGTTCAGTTTGTTGTTAGTAAACAAGGGAAACTTTCAGAAATAATTGCTTTAACAAAAAAGGGTTGGGGATTAGAACAAGAAGCAATCAGGGTTGTAAAATTGATGCCTAATTGGATTCCAGGAAAACAAAATGGAAAACCAATGAATATAAGATTTTCAATACCTATTGTTTTTAAATTAGCTCAAACTCAAAACGAAGCATCAACAGCAACAAGATTTAGACCATTCATACAAAATCCTCAATATAAAGGCGGGCATCATGAAATGAAAAATTTTATTTTAAAAAATTTTAAAATAACAGAAAAAATAAAATGTGATTCAATAAATGGTGTTGTTATGTTAATTGTTTTAATAGATTCATCAGGAATTATTAGAGATGTGTGTATACGAAAATCATTATGCAAGGAATTTGATGAAGAAGCCATACGAGTTGTTTGGATGATGCCTCCATGGATTCCTGCACATGAAAAAGGAAAAGCTATAGAAAGAATATCACTAATTGCAATTAGCAATAAGTTAATAATTTACTAACTCACAAAAAATCTCAATGCCATTTCGTAACCTTTCAATCCCAAACCGCTAATTATTCCAACACAATTTTTTGAAAGCAAAGAGATATGTCTGAATTCTTCTCTGGCAAAAATATTGGAGATATGAACTTCAATCACCTTAGTTTTTATTGAAGCCACCGCATCAGCAAGTGCTACTGAAGTATGTGTGTAACCGCCTGCGTTTAAAATTATTCCATCAAATGTAAAACCAATATCATGCAATTTATTGATGAGTTCGCCTTCCACATTACTTTGGTAATATGCTAAATCAATAGATGGAAATTGGGTTTTCAATTCCATAAAATATTCTTCAAACGTTTGAGTTCCGTATATTTCGGGCTCACGTTTTCCGAGTAAATTTAAATTTGGTCCGTTGATGATGATAATTTTCATTTTCAAAAATGTTATCTCGCTTCTCGCTTCTCGACTTTGCTCGAAGTGACACTCGACAGGACAATGTTAAAATAAAAATTCGTAATTCGTAAACTTAAAATCGTAATTCGAAAACATCTTAATTCGTAAAACTAAAATCATAAATCATCTTGAACTGGCAAATTTATATCAAAGGTTTTAAGGCATATCTTCAGTTGGAGCGCTCGCTTTCATCAAATTCTATTGAAGCCTATCAGCATGATATCGAAAAGCTTTGTCAGTTTTTAGAATTGAAAAATATTACATCAACACCTGAAGAAATTGACCTTTCCACACTTCGTGAATTTTTACGTTGGATAACGGAATTAGGAATGATGCCAACATCACAGGCAAGAATTATTTCAGGGATCAAAGCATTTTACAAGTATTTAATGATGGAAGATTTTATTAAAAAAAATCCATCAGAATTATTAGAAGCCCCTAAAACTGCACGTAAACTTCCTGATATTTTACATGTGGATGAAATTGATAAAATGATTTCGGTGATCGATCTTTCAAAACCCGAAGGAGTGAGGAATAAAGCTATTTTGGAAACGATGTTCAGTTGTGGTTTGCGTGTAAGTGAAACCGTGAATTTAAAAATTTCTGATATCTCTTTTGTTGATCAGTTTGTGCGAGTAATTGGAAAAGGAAATAAAGAACGTTTGGTGCCAATTGGAAGAGTTGCCATCAAAGCCATTCATTTTTATACAGATAATGTTCGCAATCATATCGAACCAAAAGTTGGTAGCAACGATATTTTATTTTTGAACAGGAGAGGAGCAAAACTTACCCGAGTGATGATTTTTTTATTGGTCAAAAAGTTTGCAATGGAAGCAGGAATAAAAAAGAAAATTTCTCCTCACACTTTTCGACATTCGTTTGCAACAAGTTTAGTTGAAGCGGGAGCAGATCTTCGTGCCGTTCAGCAAATGCTAGGACACGAGAGCATCACTACAACTGAAATATACACGCATATCGATCGTGAATTTTTACGAGATGTGATCACACAGTTTCATCCAAGATCATAAAATCTTATATGTTAAAAATCTATCTGATCCGAATTTTGATCTGGTCGTTTTGCTTTGCGTTTAAAAATGGAAGCATCCATTTCTCCAAAACGTAAACTTACCCCAATTCTAAAAAAGCGAGTATCTCTTCTTCGAGTTAAATCTTGTATAAAATAATCGGTTGAGTAAATAGTGCCAAAACTCCTTGTGTTAAAAATATCATTTATGGTAAAATTGAAAATGAGTATTTTATAAATTTCCTTGTTAAGAGAAAAGTCGATAGAGTATACTTCTTTTGTTTTTCCTTGAGCAATAATTCTTGGTGCTTCATACGAACCATTTAGCTGTGTTGAGAATCCTTTGGGTAATTTATAACTCGCCATAGCTTTACCAAACCAGCTTGTTCCATTATTCTCTATTAAAGTAGTTCCGCTTAAAGCTTTAATAGATGTATAGAAAACATTTGCATTAAAACTTAGGTCGAGCTTTCTTTTTATTAAAGCAAATTTTAACGTGTTCTCCCAACCATAGGATACTAAATTTGTTCCGTTAATAAATGTTGAAATAAGCACATTTGGATCTGTTGCCGAACGGTACACAAATGGTGTGATTGGACTTTCTTGATATCTAAAATAAACAGACGACAACCAATTTCCAATTCCAAAAATATGGTTATAGTTTGCCTCAGCAAGGTTATTAAATTCTGGTGCAAGGGTAGGGTTCCCGATTTGATAATTATTTTTATCGCTGAACATAATAAATGGCATAATCTGCATCCATCCCGGGCGACTAATTTTCCTCGAAAAGTTTAATTGGAATTCATTTGTAGTGTTAAACTTTTTTGAAAGATATAAACTTGGGAAGAGTGCTTTTGCAAGATTATCTATGCCATTTGGGTAGTAGTATTCAAACGACTGATTCTTATTTGTTAATGCACCGTTAAAATGTGTTTGTTCAAAACGTAATCCTGTTTGATAACCAATTCCTGCAAACATATTTGTGTAGTTTACATAAGCAGCATTTGTTAAATCATAAATT
>Ga0194037_1001727_pt1 | contig 15318 bp, 11 predicted proteins | sample JunL306m_MetaG_FD_148653 | JGI IMG/M metagenome (GOLD analysis project Ga0194037, IMG submission 148653) | Anoxic zone freshwater microbial communities from boreal shield lake in IISD Experimental Lakes Area, Ontario, Canada - Jun2016-L304-6m | ecosystem: Environmental > Aquatic > Freshwater >...
TTATTAACTAATATATAGCGTTATGAATCACTTTTACAAAATAATTGTAAATAATTACAAACAAATCATGTTTTGTACTTGATTTGTTTTTTATCCGGAAAGATGTCTGGAACTTAATTTTAGTTGGAAAGAACGAAATAATAATTAACTTTTGTAAAGCATTTAGTTGAAAAGCAATTACAGAGTTATGTATCTGTATTTCAGATAGATATTACTTCAAATCTACTTGTGAAAGTTGAGTAAGTTATTGCTTGATTTTAAGGAAGTATGCAAAGTTTACGGAAACATTAAAGTTATTTGAATTACTAAAATAATCGGTTTTTTTGTTGGAGTAAACATCATTTAAGCTATAATTAACTCTGGTATCAAGTTGAAAAACACTTTTTCCAATACCAAAAAGCAATCCGAAACCTCCACAAAGTCCATAATCAAAACGATTTTGAATGGCTAAAGTTTGCTGAATTGCTGTAGCTGAAGTGGTTTGATTTAGCAATACTTTTTCTGAAAGCAAATAACTTATTTTTGGTCCAATGTTGATGAAAAATCGATTGGTTTTACCCATAAATATATGAGTCATAAATGGTAATTCTATATAATTCAATTGTTTAGAATATAAACCATTGGATTCAACCCAGCCACGTTGACTATAATTAAGTTCAGCCTGTATGCCTGCGTTTTTTTCGGCTATGTATCTGAAAACAATTCCTCCATTATAGCCCATTAGCATAGATTGATTCACGCTAGGGTTGAACATTATTTTCGATTCAGTAACACCAAAGTCAATACCAACATAAACTTCGGGATTAATTAATCTATCCTGTGCATTTAATTCCACACATAGACATAATAGCAACACAATCAACGATTTATATATCATAAAAGTAAAAGTTAGTTTATTGACCTTTGATTTCACTTAGATATACTTTTTGATTAATAAACCCTGATTCATTGGAGTTTCGTTCAAATTGCACTTGCGATTGAAGAGCCGGAATATTCTGTATTAAACCTATTTTGCCCGGAAATTTACTTCCATATTTATATATATACCTGCAAAAGTAGCTTATCAGGTCAAAGCCCAACATATCATATCGTGGCGAGTCTGCCGATAAATCTTTAGCATAATAGCGATTAAAATTTGAATTATATTCTGTTGTCAACGACTCATTTAAACCATTCGTAAATGCTGAAATATAGATTGATTCAGGCTTTTTTTCCAATTGGTTTCTCCAGCTATATTGTTCGAGCAATGTAATATTATATTCCTCCGGAATTGTATTTAATGCATTCAGATAAGGACTTATAGCTGAGAACTTATCGGAATTAAAAATAATCAGATTTTTCTGACCTTTCTTTAATTCAGGTATAAAGTTCAATCCTTCCGGAGAGTTTAATTCAATAATTCCAGGATTTTTATGCTGCCGAACCAGTTCTTTTTTAAGATATTCAACTTTAATTTTTCCCTCATCGAGAGGACTAATACCTTGTATTTCAGCAAAAACAATGTGCATATTGCTGAGTTTGGTATTGATTAATTCCAATAAGTATTTAAATTCAGAATCTGTACCGGGGTTAAATTGAAACAGAAATGGATTAGTCTCAATATCAGGCACTTTGGCTGTAAATGGAATAAGTGTATTTACTTTATTTTCCTTAGCAAATGTTCCGATTAAGGGCACCTGATTGCTGAATGCCGGGCCAATAATCAAATCCATAGTTTTTAGTTCGGAATTTGTAAGTATCTCTGCCATTTTTTCAGTAGTTTTATCTGTGTCAAAGCTATAAATTTCAAACGAAATACCCTGTTTTTTAGCGGCTTCTATTGCAAGTAATGCTCCAGCATAAAAATTTTGAAAACGTTCCAATACAGCTTCTTTTTTGGTTTGATCAAGCATAAATGGCAGCAGAAAAGCCATGCGAATGGTTTTCTTTTGGCTATACTCTTCTTTAATTGTTGGTTTTGGTTTCAACTTTATAATTTCTGGTTCTGGTTTTACAGATTCGGTTTCAACTGAACTTTTCTTTTGAGGAATTTTAATTTCTGAATTGATTGCCAACGATTTGTCTACTCCGGGATTTATTTTAATAACTTCCTTAATATCAACATTATGCAGTTTACAAATTGAATATAAAGTTTCGTTTGGTTTTACTTTGTGGATGCTGAAATTCTTTTCCTGAACAGGAGTTTGAATAGTTGCAGCACCGGGTTTTGAATTTAATGCTATGGCCGATTTTACTGCTGTAGATTTTTCTGTTTTCATTTTTACAGGAATATTCAATACCATCCCGTCTTTCAATCCTGTTTTAAGATCCGGATTATATTTTTCTATATCAGCCTGGCTTACATAGTATTTGTGACTGATAGCAAAAAGGGTCTGTTTTTTTTCAACGCTATGTTTAATAAACTCAGTTGAATTTTCAGTGGATTTATTTTGAATGGGTATATACAATTCCTGACCCGGTTTTAAACCCATTTTTACTGCTGCATTGACATTTGCAATCTCTTCAGCCGAAACATTAAATTTGCGTCCTATGGCCAGCAATCCTTCACTGGGCTGAACTGAATATACATAATATTCAATGCCATTTATTTTTTTTATAGGGTAATTTTTAGTCTGACCGTTCAGGCTCAATGTAAGCAATATAAAACAAATTAACCAAAAACCGCCTTGTTTATTTTTCATTGTTATTGAAATTACGTTTTGTTATTTAATCATCGCACAAAAGTACTAAAAATATAGATTATCAAGTGATTCAAGGTAATAATTCAATGTTTTTTTTGTTATTGATAAGAAAGATGTACATTTGTATTCGCTAACTAAAAACTGCATTTTTTTATTTCCATGAAAAAGCTTATTCTGTCAATTTTTCTCTTTTTTGTCGTAATTGTAGCTTCGGCACAGCTAACATCAAATCAGGGTAAATACTATACCGATTTTCCAGGGATTGATTATGTGTTTGTTTTTAATGGAATAACAAATTCTACATCAATTACTTACAATGGTTCGGCTCTGGGTTTGAAATGGTATACATTTACAAATCCAACTCCAATATATTTAGGAGTAGATACTTTTGACCAACTTGCAGATAATACGGGATATGTGTTGGAAATGCCCAATGGCAACAAAATTTATTTTTGGGTTATTGATTATCAAAAGTACATACCTGCTTCAAAAGCCTTATCAATTGAAAATAATCCGGCTGCACAATGCGAAGATTTAAAACTTTTCTTTAATATTCCAACCCTTAGTTATTCTACTTTCTCGGGCGTAACTCACTATTTACCAAGAGAGTATAAACTTAAATATCAAACACTTGGTTGGACCGGTAGCGCTTGGAAACAAGTTGATTCAACCCAAACAATAGTCATGCCGCTTACCGAAAAAAGCATCACAGTGCCCTATTGCAATACTACATTCACGCTCACCGGCGATCAATATGCCACCGATTTGGGAATAAGCCCTTCCAGTAGCATTACCGATACTTACACCAGCAATGCTGTGATTTGTAAGGCAACATCCGTATTAACGCTTCGAACTGAAACAAATGAGGAAAAACGACCTTCCCTTGCTTCTCAGCATGAAGGCTCAGCACCTTTGGATTTCCAGTTTTTAAGTAATGCCAACGAACCAATTGCTCAGTATTACAATTGGCAAATATTTAAAGATAACTCCAAACTGCCCTTGATTACCCGAAACGATAAAGATCACAGGTATACCTTTACTCAAGCCGGAATATACAAAGTGAAAATTAGTGCAAGCAACAGTTTTCCCTGTGTTTACACAGATTCAATCATTATAACTGTATCTGAATCAGAAATTTATGCTCCTAACGTATTTACTCCGAATGGTGATGGATTAAATGATGAGTTTCGGGTTGCATACAAATCCATCAATACTTTTCAATGCTGGATTTATAACCGGTGGGGAAATGAATTGTATACCTGGACTGATCCAACCAAGGGTTGGAACGGTAAATATAACGGCGTAGATGTGAAACCCGGAGCGTACTATTATGTAATTAAAGCTTTAGGATCTGACTATAACCCTAACTCAACACCTAATCCGAAGACACATCGGCGTGTTGGCGAGTATTTGCTCAAAGGTGATATAAATTTGTTAAGGTAATTGTTTTTTCAACTGCTTCAAACTTTCTCAACCAGATACATACTGCAAACTCCGAAAGTAAATTTACGGTATGTATTCAATTTAAAGCCGTTTTCAGTCAAAATATTGATAAGTCGCTGACCATTCGGAAAAGCGTGCATGGATGCCTGAAGATAATCATAGGCTTTTTTATCGCTCGAAAGCAATTTGGATGTCAACCGCACAAAAACCCTGGTATACAGTTGATAGCCTTTAAATAACAATCCTTTTTCAGGTTCATTCATTTCCAGAATAAGTAGATGACCGCCCTGACGCAACACACGATTAATCTGCTGCAAACTTTCGCTTAGTTTTTCAAAATTTCGTATTCCGAAAGCAATGGTTGCAGCATCAAAACTCGCATCGGCAAAAGTCATAGCCGAAACATCCTGTACTTCCAGCTTAATTTTATCGCTTAGTTTGGCTTTCTCTATTTTTAAGCGTCCTATTTCCAGCATTTTATCTGAAATATCAACGCCTGTAACATAGTCCGGATTCAGAAATTTATATGATTTAATACACATATCGCCTGTTCCTGCAGCTATATCCAGTATGTTTTTTGGATTATAGGGTTTGAGTGTAAGCAAGGAACTTCGACGCCAGCTACGCGCCAATCCCCAAGTCATAATATCATTGAATTGATCGTATTTATTGGAAATGAGGTTAAACATTCGTGCCAGCTGTGCCGTTTTTTCTTCGTCCTGATTATATGGCTTAACCTTAGTGAAATCAGACCCTGCCTCCTGAGGGGAAAGCGAATTAGTATCTTTTTTAATTTTGTTCATATAAAAAACTCTTTATTTCGCTTTAGTGCTTAGGGCTATAGTTTTCAAACTTCTGACTATCAACCAAATTCCCCAGACAATAAACGGTAAACTCAAAATTTGTCCCATATTTATCAGCATATCAGCTTCAAAACTTTCCTGATTATTTTTAAGAAATTCAAGTACAAAGCGTGAACCGAAAATTCCAATTAAAAATACTCCAAAAATTAGTCCGTTCTTTTTGTAAGCTTCTTTTTTCCAGTATAACCACCAAAGCACTATGAAAGTTATCAGACAATATAACATTTCATAAATTTGAGTAGGGTGCATGGGCATTGTTTCTTTGTTTCGCACAAAAATAAAACCCCAGGGCAAGGTAGTTACACTTCCGTAAATTTCAGAATTCATCAAATTACCCAATCTGATGGAAGCACCACAAATAGCCACACCAATTACTAAGCGGTCGAAAATCCAGACATAACCTTTTTTAGAAACATTTTTGTTGAAAAAATACATGGCAATCAGAATTCCAATGGCACCACCATGACTTGCCAGTCCACCATGCCAGATATACAGAATTTCAATTGGGTGTGCCGAGAAATAGTCCCATTCGTAAAATAAACAATGACCCAAACGAGCACCCACAATGGTACCAATAACTGTGTACATAAACAGTTTATCGACCCATTCTTCGGGTAAACCTTCGTGTTTGTAAAGCCTTTGAACAATCAGTAAGGTGGCATAAATACCTAATGCCCAAAGTAATCCGTACCAACGAATGGCTAGTGGACCAATATGAACCAGTACCGGATCAACATTCCAGGTGATAAAGTTTAATAGCATAATCAATATTTTAGAAGTAAGGAGCAAGATGTAAGCTGTAAGAACGAAATATAAATTACTTGCTTTCTTAGCGCTTACTTCTTACTGCTGATTTAATTTGCACCGTGACAATTCTTATATTTTTTACCACTTCCACAAGGACATTGGTCATTGCGACCGGGTGTTTTATCCACCCTGATTGGAGTATGATTTTGTTGTTCGCGGGTATCTTGCCTGGTTGGATCTTCAGCATTGCCTTTGTTGCTGTCTACATCGGCTTTTTGTGTTTTATATTTGCTTAAATCCATGCGTTGAGCAGGACGTGCTTCACGAACCTGTTCCGGTTCGCGCATCGGAATTTGTCCACGCATCAGTATGGCCAGTACTTTGCGGTTAATGGAGTCTATCATTTCTTTGAACAGCCCGAAAGATTCGAGTTTGTAAATCAACAGCGGGTCTTTTTGTTCGTAGCTTGCATTCTGCACGGAGTTACGCAATTCGTCCAACTGGCGTAAGTGTTCTTTCCATTCATCGTCAATAACATACAGCAGTGTTTGTTTTTCAAAGGCTTTAACCACTTCACGGCCCTCGTTTTTATAAGCCAGTTCCAATGGAACGGTTACATTGAAAACCCGTTTCCCATCCGATACAGGGATAAGTATGTTTTCGTATTGATTTCCTTTTGTTTCGTATACTTGTTTTATTACCGGAAAAGCAATGTTTGCCAGTTTCTCCATTTTGCGTTTAAATGTTTCGAGGGCTGCTTCTGTTACTTTCTGGCTTATTGTATTGGCTTTGCTATTGTGTACATCTTCTTCGTTTAGAGGCGATTCCATTGCAAATACCTTCATCAAATCAATTTCATATTCCATAAAGTCGCCATTGTTTTTCACAGTTTCAGCCACGTTTTCGGAAGTATCGTAAATCATGTTGGTAATGTCAACTCCAATGCGCTCGCCCATCAAAGCATGACGGCGTTTGGAATAAACTACTTCGCGTTGTGAGTTCATCACATCATCGTATTCAAGCAATCGCTTACGAATACCGAAGTTATTTTCTTCCACCTTTTTCTGTGCGCGTTCTATGGATTTTGAAATCATGGAATGTTCAATCATTTCGCCTTCTTCAAAGCCCAGACGATCCATTATTCCCGAAATACGTTCAGAGCCAAACAAGCGCATCAAATCGTCTTCGAGCGATACATAGAAAATAGACGAACCCGGATCACCCTGCCGACCGGCACGACCACGCAACTGACGATCCACACGCCTGCTTTCATGGCGTTCTGTACCAATAATTGCCAATCCACCTGCTTCTTTTACTTCTTGTGTGAGCTTTATATCTGTACCACGACCGGCCATATTGGTTGCAATGGTTACTGTTCCTTTTTGTCCGGCTTCAGCCACAATGTCAGCTTCACGTTGATGTAATTTGGCATTCAACACATTATGTTTTATTTTTCTACCGTTCAACATACGGCTCAGCAGTTCTGAAATTTCAACCGAAGTAGTACCTACCAACACCGGACGACCAGCCGAAACAAGCTTATCAATTTCTTCAATCACTGCGGTATATTTTTCACGTTTGGTTTTGTACACGCGGTCTTCCATGTCATTTCGGGCTATGGGGCGATTGGTTGGGATTACCACCACATCCAATTTGTAGATATCCCACAACTCACCCGCTTCAGTTTCGGCCGTTCCGGTCATCCCCGATAGCTTGTGATACATACGGAAGTAGTTCTGGAGTGTTATCGTTGCAAAGGTTTGAGTAGCTGCTTCTATGGTAACACGCTCTTTGGCTTCAATGGCTTGATGCAATCCATCAGAGTAACGTCGTCCGTCCATTATACGTCCGGTTTGCTCATCCACTATCATTACTTTGTTGTCAATAACCACATATTCGTCATCGCGCTCAAACAGTGTATAGGCTTTCAACAACTGATTGATGGTATGTACGCGTTCTGATTTTATCGAGTAATTTAACAATAGTTCATCCTTCAAATTTTGTTTTTCCTCGGTTGATAATTCCTTGTTTTTCTCCATTTCGGCAATTTCACTTCCCACATCGGGTAATACAAAAAAGTGTGGGTCATCGGTATTATCGGTTATCAGGTCAATACCTTTGTCGGTCAGTTCTATGGAGTTTTGTTTTTCGTCAATCACAAAATACAGTGGATCAGTGGCAATATACATGTTTTTGTTATTTTCCTGCATGTAAAATTCCTCTGTTTTAAGCAATAGTGCTTTTATTCCCTGTTCGCTCAGGTATTTAATCAACGGTTTGTTTTTAGGCATACCTTTATACGAGCGAAATAAGGCCAGTGCACCTTCTTCCTGTTGTTTTTTATCTTCCGATTTCAATAAATTACGAGCATCGGCAAGGTATTTTGTGGCCAGGCTTTTTTGGGTATTTACCAATCGTTCTACTTTGGGACGCATTTCGTCGAATAGTTGATCTTCGCCTTTAGGCACTGGTCCTGAAATAATTAAAGGTGTACGTGCATCGTCAATCAGTACGGAGTCAACCTCATCCACAATAGCGTAGTTATGCTTGCGCTGTACCAAATCTTCGGGCGAAGTGGCCATATTATCGCGCAAATAGTCAAATCCAAATTCATTGTTAGTGCCAAAGGTTATATCGGCAAGATAAGCCAGTCTGCGTTCTTCGGAGTTTGGTTTGTGTTTGTCAATACAATCCACTGTTAATCCGTGAAACATATACAGTGGTCCCATCCACTCCGAGTCACGTTTCGATAAATAATCATTTACCGTAACCACATGCACTCCTTTGCGGGTTAGCGCATTCAAAAAAACGGGTAGGGTAGCCACCAGTGTTTTTCCCTCACCGGTACCCATTTCGGATATTTTTCCTTTATGCAGTACCACGCCACCAAACAGCTGTACATCATAGTGTACCATTTCCCATTTAATAAGGTTTCCACCAGCATTCCACTCGTTTTTAAAGTGGGCTTTGTCGCCATGTATAGTTACAAAATCGTGAGTTGCCGCCAATTCGCGATCAAAATCTGTGGCAGTAACTATCACTTCAGCATTTTCATTGAGCCTGCGTGCTGTGTCTTTTACTATGCTGAATGCTTCGGGTAACACTTCGTCCAGAATTACTTCGTATTTTTCAGTAATTTCTTTTTCAAGTTTGTCAATTTCGGTATATATCTTTTCGCGCAAGTCAATTTCTGTTTCTTCAATACTTGCTTTGAGTTCTGCCACACGGGTTACTTCAGCCGATACATAGTCCTGTATGCGTGTTTTTATCGTTTCGGTACGTTGGCGCAATGCATCATTACTCAATCCTGATATTTCGGAATAAACCGCTTTAACCTTATCTACAAATGGTGTTATTTCTTTTAAATCGCGCTGCGACTTATTACCCAATATTTTACTCAAAAAATCATTAAATCCCATATATTCAATATATTATAAAATTGTGTGTATTTGTTATTGTCATTTTTGTCAATTTTGCTCAAAAGACTGACAAAGATACTGTTTTTTACTTGTAAAACCGAGTGTATTGTCATATTTATTAGGCTTATATTAACTTACAAAAAGCAGTCCAAACTAAAATTCTGTTACTTTATAGCATTTTTAAGAATTAAAATCCTGCATCGGTATTTGTTTTGAAATTTATCTTGCTTAAACGATGTTAAAGGGTAGGGTAGAGCTCTATTATTTTTTTACAAATTTACAATGTATAATTTAGACTTGCAGTATGTTATACAAGAATTTTCAATGAATTTATCAACAAAAAAGAACAGACATAAATTGCTGTTCTTCTTGTATCGGGTTGTAAACCTAAATTCAGACCCTAAATCTTAAAAAAGGCATTGAGCTAAATATAGCTGATAGCCTCTCTAACCGTCATTTTTTCTTTGATGTTTCTGAATGTTGCCAGTTGATTACAAACAGAGATAATGCCATTTTCAAGTACGTCCTGACCGTTAAAAATTTCTGCACTCATGCAGTCGACAGTGCAGGCAAGGATTCCGGATTCACTCAGCGATTTGAGACTCTTAATACCTGCATTGTTTTTACCGATGCCTGCATCATTAAAAAACACAGCTTTCAACTGATGTTTTTGAGCATAATGTCCCGCACTTACACCGCCGTGCGATCCACACACAACAATATCGCCTGCATTGCTCTCGTTTAAGAAGGTAATACTATCGGCTACAGTAATGCTCACTCCATTGATTTGGGTTTGGAATTGTTTTTTCAGATCTACCTTGCTACTGTTCTCTTGCTTTTCATTTCTCAGAGATTCAGCATTCGTATTTTCTGGAGTCGAAGAAGAGAAATCAATTCGACTTATTATGTTGGCAACAGCTTCCTGCACCGAATCACCAATTTGTATACCGGCTTCTGCGGCCAGTGTATTGGTATGACTTATAATGCCGCTTTCCCAGCTATCGCGGGCAACACCAATCTCAGCACTGTTGTGATCAACAGCACAGGCCAGAATATTCGCAGCTTCATAATGTGACAGACCACTGATACCTGCCTGATTTTTGCCTATACCGGCAGTGTTTAGAAAAACAACTTTTACATGACAGTTTGTAAGTTTTCGGGCAAAAGTCCCGTTATCGCCGCAATGCGAAGCGCAAACAAGGATAGGACTTGTGTTGTCGGGTTGTACATCACCTAAACTATCGAGAAGTATTACTGCGCCAGGTAGTAGCCCCCTAACCCCCTGAAGGGGGAACTTAACCCCTAGCCCCTGAAGGGGAACTAAGTTACTTTCGTCTCCGGTATTTTTCTTTTTGTTCATTTATCTCTTACTCCCCTTTAGAGTTTAGGGAGCCTCTCTTCTCCCCCTTCAGGGGGTCGGGGGGCAGCTTAAAGTTTTTCGCGCGCAATCAATATTCCCTTTTCGTATGCTTTGATATTTCCAGCAATAAACTTTTCAGGAACGCTTTCGCGTACAATCTGTATCATTTCCTCGTGCGAATAGCCTCTGAATTCAGCATAGATGGCCAGCATCACGATATTCATCATTTTGCTGATATCAAAATCCGGACTTTTATTCTCTTCGGGGTCAATAATAAAGGTTTTCAGCCCCGACCGCATTATCAGCTCTGTTTTCGATTCTGGCATATCTTTTTCCAGTTTAGTATTTACGCTGGAAGTGGATAACTCAAAAGTGCTTGAGAAAATGACGCCATCGTTTTTCAGGCAATGCAAATACCGGAGTGTTTCCGTTTGCTCGAACGACAACAGATAATCCACATCACCGGCTTTGATAAAAGGCGATAATACCGGCTTGGTTGAATAGCGGAAATGACTTTCGACACCACCACCACGTTGTCCCAACCCAATTACATCCGATATTTTTAACTCATAACCAAGTTTCATGTAATACTTGCTTAAGAGGTTACTGAAAAGGAGAATCCCTTGTCCTCCCACACCAGCTATGATAATATTTTTTCCTGTATCCTGCATTTTTATGATTTTATGGCGTCAAACTTACAAGCTGTAGAACATAATCCACAGCCCACACAAAGATCTTCGTTAATAACTATCTCCACTTTTCCGTCTTTGCCTTTTTTACTCTCAATGGCTAAACATCCGATTTTGATACATTTCCGGCATTGCGTACAAAGCTCCTGGTCAATTGAATAAACGTCGCTTTTTGGCAACTTAAATTTGGTTACACAGGGTTTTTCTACGATTACTACAGAATTTGTATTTGAATTTACTGCATTTAAAATAGCATTTTCAAGCTTATCAAATTCGTAGGCATCTACGGTTACAATATCTTTTACACCAATGGCTTCGCAAACTTTGGCAATTTCCAGTTTGTTTTCAGGCTTATAATTAAACCCAAACTCACTGGAGGCCACGTGCTGCCCACCGGTCATTGCCAGACAACTATTGTCGACAATAATGGTGGTTGACTGGCTGTCATTGAAAATTAGATTCATCAGCCCGTTTATTCCGGTTGCCCAAAAACCACCATCGCCAATCATGGCCACAAATTTTTCTTTGTGATCTTTAGCTACATTGTAACCATGAGCCAGGGCTATGCTCGAACCCATACATTTTTGTAACTGATACGATTCCATGTGTGGAAAGCAGCCAATCAAACCACAGGTAACATCGGCAGCCCCTTTGATTTTATGATTCCGTAAAATTTGTGAGATAAACAGGTGAGAACATCCTGCACAACTAACCGGCAGACGGAAAGGAATGCCTTCCATTAGCTTTCTTTTGGGTGCGCCCGGAACTAGTTTTTCCTCAATAATATCCGGTGTAAAGCGCATCATTTCGGGGAATTTGGGGAATAATTCTTTTCCAATAACCGCAATTCCCAAATCCTTGATATTCTTTTCCATAATATCATGACCATCTTCAATCACATATAGTTTCTCTACATGTGCGGCCAATTCCCGAATCAGCTTTTCAGGAAGTGGCATAACCATACCCAGTTTTAATATAGAGGCATCGGGCAATACTTCTTTAGTGTAAAAGTAAGGAGTTCCTGCTGTAATTACTCCAATCTTTTTACCATTCAATTCCAGTCTGTTAATATCGAAATCGTTGCTGTCGGCAGCAAGACGCTTCATGTGTGCAGGAAAGTCATTAAAGCATTTCACCAGTTTGGGATGCTCTGAACCTTTGGCATTCATCATCATGGTGGTCATAATTACCTTGCTGAAACTTACGGTATATTTAGTTCTGCATTTTGCTTCGTAGCTGTAGCTTTCATCAATGGAAACTGCACTGGTAGTTTTGCAGATAACCGATGTAATTTTAAGTATCACAGGCGTGCTGTACTCCTCGCTTATTTCGAAAGCTTTAATCATCAGGTCTTTGGCTTCCTGACTGTCGCTTGGCTCCAATACCGGGATATTAAACATATTGCCATAATGACGAACATCATTATAGTCGTCACCCGCAATACGGCCCACATCATCGCCAACCACCAATACCAGTCCACCGTTTATCTGACTGCCGGCAGCGCCGCCCAGCGCATCGGCTGCCACATGTAAACCCACTGTTTTCATTACGGCAAAGCTCCTGTAACCTGCGAATGATGCTCCTATGGCTACTTCCAGACCTACTTTCTCATTGGTGGACCATTCACAATAGATACCCGGGTAACTGTGTTTGGTATAATCCATTACTTCGGTAGAAGGTGTACCGGGGAAACCGGAAGCTACTTTCACGCCTGCTTCAAAACCACCTCTGGCAACTGCCTCGTTACCATTCATCATTTTCATACTGCTTGTTTTATTCTCTGTCTGCATATTAAAAAAACTCCTCTTATTGTTTCGAATTATTATCGATTTTCTGATAATTCGGCCAAAATTACTGCTTTTTTGTTACACTCCAAAATCAAATAACAATTTAATCAAAGAAAACGTAACATGCTTGTCATAAAAAACAGTGCTAGCACAACTTGGAGTTGTATCAGCACTAAAATACGAACAATTTGTAAGGTGTATGGATAAACAGCTGTAGCGAGTATTATGGAGAATTGTTTTTTGAACCACTCCACTGCGTTCGTCCCTTTTGCAAAGGCTAGTGGCCGACGCAGGAGGTCGAGGGGTTGAATTACATTTTATTATATTGCTATTTTAATCACACGCTTGCCCAAGTCTTTTAGCTCTGCTTACTAAGGTTTAGTTATTATGTGTTAGATTAGATTACAAATCTACGCCAACGCGGAGATTCGGCATGAGAATTAATACCATTGCAAAAAATATTGATTTCCCAACAAATCATCATATACAACCAATACTTGTGATAAAGCAGATACATCTAATGTTCCATCGCTTTTAATGGTACTAAATCCGGTTCTGTAATTTAATTTTATATCATTGAAGTTGGGAAGTTGTACTCTATTATTGTCGCTTAACTGTATCATAACATTGGTAAGCATATTGGCCGGATTATCAATTAAAGTACCATCAGCCAATTTATAAACCAGACTTATAGATGTTAATTTACCCGCATTATTTGTATGCAAAGTGGGTTCTACCAACACGAAATTGTATTTTGCGTCTACGTTTGAATAATTAATAGTATAAACCCTTTTTCCATCAAGTGTTAGTGTATATATTCCATCCCTAAATGGAGCTTTTTGATCTTCACCGTTTATTGAAAACAGAGCCATAAATCCTGTATCCGGAGTAGGTGAGTCATTTTTCTTGCTATAAAACATATCTAATTGCCGGTAAGGATTATGTGTGGGTCCTGTTAAAGTAATATTTGTACCTTCAAAGTTCATATCTTTACCAGTGTCAATTTGAAAAGTATAACCAAATTCATACAGTGTTGTATCTATCATTGTCGGAGGGCTGGTATTCAATCCCCAATGCCCTGTATGAATCCAGTTTCGTGTTGAAACAAGTATTTGTGTGTTTGAAAGTACATCTGGGATGTCGTCGTTATTAGCATCAATATTTTTTGCTATGGATTCATAATAACCTCCTACAGCCTTTAAACTTTTAATTTCTTTATCTGTTATTTTAATTTCATTGCCAAGTGGGTCATGAGAGGGAATAACACTGGTTCCAACCAGACTGAGGTTAGTTAAATCTATGGAAGTGTTTTCAGCATTTGATAAAACTCCAAGCGGAAGAATATTCAATCCCTGAGGTGCAAGATTCCCGATATATTTGTTATTTGCATCCAGAAATATCAAAGCCACTGATGAACCTATTTTTCCTTCTACTGTGAAAGACCCATCTACAATATCATAAAGCTTGTAGTAATACTTGCTATAAACAAGTACCTTTTTTGCATCAGCCAGACTAAGTTGATTATTAGACTTCAGCCGCTGAACTTGAACCTGACTGCTCGTCGCAATTTTTCCTTTAATAAGGATTCCTACATTACCCATGTCGTTGCTATTACAAGCACTAAAAACAAGGATTAATCCAATTAGTTGTAGTAACTTTTTCATTTTGTTGCTGTGTAGTATTAATTAATTGATAGAAGATGAACGCTGAGATTATAGATTTGGAATGGAATAAGTGGCAAATAACCACTCATTGAACTTTTCTAGCCATTGATATAGGGCAGTTTTACATCTGAGTAAAACAAGAATTTTGTATCCTGTTTTCAATAATTCAATTCTGCTGCAAATATATTCATTTTTTTTATTACAATTACCTAAAGACCTGATTTCTTAATATATATATCCTTTGTTAGCGCACGAATTCTATAGTGTGGCATTTTATTAAAATTCTAAGCAAGCGCTGGAATCGCGCTGGAGCAAGGTTTACTGCGGTCAAACGAAAAAAAATCCCGCATCAACCTTAGCCGATACGGGATTCATGTATTGAAAATCTTTGTTATACCTACCTGAAAACTACCTACAACTGTATTTCGCCAATATAAACACTGTTTGAGTTCATCGAGCTTTTAGCACGGCTGAAATACATCCAGGTATGTGCCTTGCCGCCTGCCCAGTTATCAGGCAGTTCCACCTCCAGTGTACCGTCTATGCGGCTTACTTCAGGTTGGTAAAGCATGGCTTCGCGCAAGTCCTCGTTGAAGAATACCGCCGTTACCGAATCATCGGCTTTGGCTGCATCGAACTGACTGTTGTGGATATTACCCGTGTAC
>Ga0194037_1001730_pt1 | contig 15307 bp, 14 predicted proteins | sample JunL306m_MetaG_FD_148653 | JGI IMG/M metagenome (GOLD analysis project Ga0194037, IMG submission 148653) | Anoxic zone freshwater microbial communities from boreal shield lake in IISD Experimental Lakes Area, Ontario, Canada - Jun2016-L304-6m | ecosystem: Environmental > Aquatic > Freshwater >...
TTGGCGGGCGAGTCTGGAGACTCGCGCTCCCGGTCGCGAGCGGCCTGCTCGGTTAGAGAGCGGGCTGCGGGATCCCGCGCCAGTTGAGCAGGCGCTTGCTCCAGGCCCAGACCAGGCCCTCGGCGAGCAGCAGCAAAAACAGCATGGCGATGAGAAAGGCGCCGGTGGAGAGTTTGAGGAAGGCCACGGCAAAGGGCAGCAGGAACACCGTCTCCACGTCGAACAGCAGGAACAGCAGGCCAAACAGATAGTATTGCGAGTGGAAGCGCGTCTGGCGCTCGGCGAGCGGGTTGACCCCGCACTCGTAGAGGGCGTTCTTTTCCTTGCCGCGCTTGATCGGGGTGAAAAAGAACATCCACACCCGGGCGATGACCAGCGCGCCGATGGGCACGATGAGCGCCACGGCGAAAAAGATCAATACTGGCAGATAGGGATGGTTCATAACAGGGCCGGTGTCAGCGTGGCTTCATACGCGAGAACCTCGTCGAGCGTCATCGCGCCGAGCTTGTCGCGGTAGGACTGATGGAATGCCTCCCAAAACGTGTTAGGTCGAGGAGTTTCTTCGGCGGCCTCGCCCTGGCTGCCGGTCCTGGCGGCCTCGACGGCGGCCTCGATCTGGAGCAAGGAGATGCGCGCGGGCGGGCGGGTCAGCTTGACGCCGCCCTTGTAGCCGCGCTTGGATTCCACGATGCCGGCCTCGCCGAGGCGCTGGAAGATTTTCGAGAGGTAGGGAAAGGGCATCTCGGTGAGTTCGGCGATTTCCCGGACCAGCATCGACTCCGAGCCGTTCCTCGCCAGGCAGGCGAGGGCCTCGATCGCATATCCGGTGGTGAGGGAAAAGGTGGTCACGCGAGCGGTTTCAGACTTTCCAGAGCTGGAGCACCCGCAGGTAGTTGGCCCGCTCGAAGACCGTCGGGTCCGGGCAATGCTGGAGACTCATGCTGCCGCGCATTTGATCGATGGACTCGTATTCGTGGTCTTCGAGCCAGTGCCGAACCCCGTTGATCAGGCTGCCGATGTAGGAGGGGCCGTATTTGAGCAGGCAGGAGACGACTTGCACGACGTTGGCGCCGCACATGATCGCCTTGATGATGTCCTCAACGGTGTGCACACCGCCGCTGACCGCGATGTCGGCCTTGAGATGGCCATGGAGAATGGCCGCCCAGCGCAGGCGCAGGCGCAGTTCGGTCGAGTCGGACAGCCCCAGGCGGTGGGTGGCCTCGAGCTCCTCGATATCGATGTCGGGCTGATAGAACCGGTTATACAGGACCACCCCGGCGGCGCCCATGGCGTCGAGTTGTTTGGCGAAATGGCCGGGCGAGGAGAAGAACGGCGAGAGTTTCACCGCGATGGGGATGGTGACGGATTCCTTGACCGCCTGGAGGATGTCAAGGGTGCGTTGTTCGACCTCGGAGCCCGACTCGGTGGGATCGGTGGCGATGTAATAGACGTTGAGCTCGAGGGCGTCCGCGCCAGCCTGTTGGATCAGGCGGGCGGAGTCGATCCATCCGCCGAGGCTGACGCCGTTGAGGGACCCGATGACGGGGATATCCACCGCTTCCTTGATGCGGGAGATTTGCTCCAGGTAACGGTCCGGGCCGAAGGCGTAGTCTTCCATTTGCGGGAAGAACGAGGTGGCCTCGGAGGTGGATTCCGCAGGGTTTTCGGTGTGGGCGAATTCCGCGAGCTGGTCGTTGGTGATTTGCTCCTCAAACAGCGAGCGCATGACCACGGCCCCGGCCCCGGCGTCCTCCAGCCGGCGCACGGTGTCGAGTTGGTCAACCAGCGGCGAAGCGCCGGGCATGACCGGGTTCTTGAGCGGCAATCCGAGATAGGTGGTGGCGAGTTCCATGGGGATTAGGCGTTGGGGGTGGTGGTTTCGGTCGGTGCGGCCGCCTCTTTGGACGAGGCCATTTGTTGATAGAGCGAGAACCGTTCCTTGACCGAGGCGGCGGCCATCTGTTGGAGCATGGCCGAGCGTTCCGGGTTGATGCGTTCGAGCATTTGGAAGCGGGTTTCATTGCGGGTGAAGTCGCTGAGCAAGCCCTTGGGGGCCGCGGAGTCGAGTTTCATCGGGTTTTCACCCTTGTCGGCGCGGCGCGGATCGAAGCGGAACAACGGCCAGTAGCCGCAGGCCACGGCGCGTTTTTGTTGCTCCAGGCCCTGTGACAGGCTGTAGCCGTGCGCGACGCAGTGGCTGTAGGCAATGATCAACGACGGGCCGTCGTAGCTTTCCGCCTCGCGGAACACCGACACCGTGTGGCCGTCCTTGGCGCCGATGGCAACCCGGGCGACATACACCGAGCCGTAGGTGGTGGCGATCAAGCCGAGGTCTTTTTTCGGCAGAGCCTTGCCGGCCATGCTGAACTTGGCCACCGCGCCCAGCGGGGTGGACTTCGACTGCTGGCCGCCCGTGTTAGAATACACTTCGGTGTCGAGCACCAGGATGTTGACGTTGCGGCCGGAGGCGATCACGTGGTCGAGGCCGCCGAAGTCGATGTCATAGGCCCAGCCGTCGCCTCCGACGATCCAGACGCTCTTGTCCACCAGGTAGTCAGCGACTTGCAGCAGGGTGAGTGCCTGGCGGCTCGTTTGTCCGGCCAGGGCCTGGCGCAGGGCCAGGACGCGTGCCCGTTGGGCCTGGATGCCCGCTTCGGTGGTCTGGTCGGCACCGGCGATGGCGGTGACGAGATCGTCACCTAACACCGCAGCCTGGCCGTGGAGCAGGACGTTGGCAAAGACGCGCGATTGGTCGAGACTGGCACGCATCCCGAGGCCGAATTCGGCGTTGTCTTCGAAGAGCGAGTTGGCCCAGGCCGGGCCTCGGCCGCAGGCGTCGGTGGTGTAGGGCGTGGTCGGCAGGTTGCCGCCGTAGATCGAGGAACAACCGGTGGCGTTGGCGATCATCAGGCGGTCACCGTAAAGCTGGGTGAGCAGTTTCAGATAGGGAGTTTCGCCGCAACCGGCGCAGGCACCCGAAAACTCGAACAGCGGCCGCATGAACTGGGTGGTCTTGACGTCGTCGCGAAGCATCGCGCGGTCGGGATCGGGCAGGTCGAGGAAGAAGGCGAAGTTTTCGCGTTCGGCATCGCGCAGCGGAAGTTGCGGCACCATGTTGAGGGCCTTGCGGCTTGGGTTGGCCTTGTCCTTGGCAGGGCAGACCTGGACGCAGAGCTGGCAGCCGGTGCAATCCTCGGGGGCGACTTGCAGCGAGTAGAGCATGCCCGGATATTCGCGGGCCTTGAACTCGGTGGACTTGAAGGTGGCCGGCGCGTTGGTGAGTTCGATCGGCGTGAACACTTTGGGACGGATGGCCGCGTGCGGGCAAACAATCGCGCATTTGTTGCACTGGATGCACAGGTCGCTTTCCCACACCGGGATTTCCTCGGCGATGTTGCGCTTTTCCCACTGGGTGGTGCCCGTCGGCCAGGTGCCATCGATCGGGAATGCGCTCACCGGGAGCAAATCCCCCTTGCCGCCGAGCATCACCGCGGTGACGCGTTGGACGAACTCAGGCGCGTTGGCCGGCACGATCGGATTGAGACGGATCGTCGAGGTCGGCGCGTCCGGGTAGTCGATTTTGACGAGGTTGGCCAAGGTGCCGTCGACCGCGTCGTAGTTGCGCTGGACCACGGCGTCGCCGCGTTTGCCATAGGTTTTTTTGATCGCGTATTTGATCGCGGCGATGGCCTCGTCCTTCTCCAGCACGCCGGAGATGGCGAAATAACACGTCTGCATGATCGTGTTGATGCGTCCGGCCATGCCGACGTCGCGAGCCACGGTGCTGGCGTCGATCGCGTACAAGGTGAGGTTCTTGAGGATGATTTGTTCCTGGATCTCGCGCGGCAGGCGGCCCCAGGTTTCATGCGGATCGCCGGGCGAGTTGAGCAGGAAAATGCCGCCGGGCTTGGCGTAGTCGAGGACGTTGATCTGATGGAGCAGGTCGAAGCGGTGGCAGGCCACGAACTCGGCGCTGCGGATCAGATAGGTCGAGCGGATCGGCGTCGGGCCGAAGCGCAAATGCGACACGGTCATCGCGCCGGCTTTCTTCGAGTCATAGACGAAGTAGCCCTGCGCGTAGTTGTCGGTGCCCTCGCCGATGATCTTGATGCTGTTTTTGTTAGCGCCGACGGTGCCGTCCGAGCCGAGGCCGAAGAACACCGCTTGCTTCATGCCGGCAGGCACGACTTCGAATTCCGGATCGTAGGCCAGCGACAAGCCGGTGACGTCGTCGTTGATGCCGACGGTGAACACCAGCTTGGGTGCGGGTTTGGAAAGTTCGTCAAACACCGCCTTGACCATCGCCGGGGTGAATTCCTTGGAGCCCAGACCGTAGCGGCCACCAATCACGCGGATGGTGTGCGTGTCCTTGAGCCAGCCGGCGGTGTCCGCCTGGCGCAGCGCGCCGACCACGTCGAGATAGAGTGGTTCGCCAAGCGCGCCCGGCTCCTTGGTCCGGTCGAGCACCGCGATGGATTTGACCGACTTCGGCAGCACGGCGGCGAAATCCTCGACCGAGAACGGCCGATAGAGCCGGACTTTGAGCACGCCGGTTTTTTCACCGTTGTCATTGAGGAAGCCGACGGTTTCACCGACGGCCTCGGCACCCGAGCCCATGATGACGATGACCCGCTCCGCATCCGGATGGCCTTCGTAGTCGAAGGGCTTGTAGGCGCGGCCGGTGCGGGCGGCAAACGCGTCCATCGCCTCTTTGACCAAGCGTGGCAGCGCGTCGTAAAAGGAATTGCAGCCTTCGCGGGCTTGGAAAAACGCGTCGGGATTCTGGGCCGTGCCGCGGATCATCGGATGATCGGGCGTGAGCGCGCGGTCGCGGTTGGCCTGGATGCTGTCCTCACAGATCAGCGAGCGCAGGTCGTCATCGCTGAGCAGCGCGATTTTCGAAACTTCATGCGAGGTCCGGAAACCGTCGAAGAAATGCAGGAACGGCACCCGCGAACGCAGGGTGACCATCTGCGAAATCACCGCGGTGTCCTGCGCTTCCTGCACCGAACCGCCCGCCAGCATCGCGAAGCCGGTCTGGCGGCAGGCCATCACGTCGGAGTGGTCGCCGAAAATGCTCAGCGCGTGGGTCGCCAGCGCGCGAGCGGTGACGTGCAGGCAGAACGGAATCAGCTCGCCCGCGATTTTATACATGTTGGGGATCATCAGCAGCAACCCCTGCGAACAGGTGAACGAAGCGCTCAACGAGCCGGCCAGCAACGCACCGTGCAGAGCACCCGCCGCCCCGCCTTCGGATTGCATCTGCAGCACGCTGGGGACCGCTCCCCACAGGTTCGTTTTGTGGGCGGCCGACCATTCGTCCGCAAACTCCGCCATCGGCGACGACGGCGTGATCGGGTAAATGGCGAAAAATTCGTTGAGCCGGTAGGCGACGGAAGCAACGGCTTCATTGGCGTCCAGCGTTCCCATTGTGTAGTGAGATGGTTCGTTCACGGGCCCGACAAACACTTTTAGGACACCCAGGTCCACAAAGTTCAATATATGGGGCGAAAAAAGCAATTTGCGCGCACCAAGCCCTGGCGGAAAAATCCGGCGACGGACTCAGCCCCGCCCGCGAGGGGTTGCAGGAAATGCATGGTTTCGGTGATCACGGCGCCGGTGGTCACAAATCTTCCGATCAAGGGTGCCCACCCCGTGCGCACCAAATCATGAGCGGGGTCCTTACGGTTGAACCATGCGACCAATGCTCCCGTATCCACCAGATACCACTGCGCTTTCATTTCTCGCGCCAGTTGTTACGCTGGATCGCATCACGCAACGAGTCCGGCTCACCCGCTAGGGAGGCATCCGCGGCAAGGCACCCCACAAACTCTGCCGCTCGCTCCCCGAACGACACTTGCTCGAATTCACGCGCCAAGAGCTCACGAATAAAATCCGACTCTGACTTCTGCAGACGCTTGGCCGTCTCCTTCAGAGTGGCTCGCTGCTCTTGAGGCAGCCGGATGGTGAGCGAGGATGATAGGAAGGCGATGTTCGACCAAGTAGATCCCGTGTTGGTCAGATTGTAGAATTTGAACTCCAGGGTGTCGCCGACGGTCATCCCGGCTAAGTCGAATTGGATGTAGTTAATTCAGGTAGCGCGGGCGGCTGGGAATGCAGAAAATGGCCGGAGAAAAGCAATTTTCGCTGATGTGATGGGGCAAATGGGATCGCCAAGCCGGTGAGGGAGGGATAATCTCGGGCGTCGCCCGACACTCTGACTTTTCCCGCTCACTTTTTCCCTAACTCCCATGAAGCCTGTCACGTTCAACAACACCGTCCTCCGCGACGGCCACCAATCGCTGGCCGCCACCCGCATGACCACCGCCCAAATGCTGCCCGCCGCTCCCATCCTCGATGAGATGGGCTTCAGCGGGTTGGAGACCTGGGGGGGAGCCACCATCGATTCGTGCCTCCGCTATCTCAACGAAAATCCGTTTGACCGGTTGCGCGCGCTCAAGAAGGCCGCCCCGCGCACTCCGCAGATCATGCTACTGCGCGGCCAGAACATCGTGCAATACACCAGCTTCCCGGATGACGTGGTGGAAGCCTTCGTGCGCGCCAACGCGGCGGCCGGCCAGGACGTGTTCCGCATCTTTGACGCGCTCAACGACACCCGCAACCTGATCACCGCCATCAAGACGGTGCTCGCCTGCAACAAGCACGCGCGCGGCGAGATCTGTTACACCACCAGCCCGGTCCACACCATCGAGGCGTTCGTCAAAATGGGCATCGAACTGGAAAAAATGGGCTGCCACTCCATCGGCATCAAGGACATGTCGGGCATCATGACCCCGCGCGTCGCCTACAACCTGGTCAAGGAACTCAAGGGCAAGGTCGGCCTGCCCATCACCCTGCACACCCACGACACCGCCGGCCTGGGCGCGGCCGCCTATCTGGCAGCTATCGACGCGGGTGTGGACACCGTGGAAACCTCGATCACCCCGTTTGCCAACGGCACCGGCCAGCCCGACACGGTGCGCATGCTCGCCCTGCTCGACGGCCACCCGCGCTGCCCGTCGTTCGATCCCGCCAAGCTCCAGCAGCTGCGGCTCCACTTCGAGGACGTCTATCAGCAGCTGTCGAAGTTCACCAGTCCGGCCAACGAGCGCGTGGATTCCGACATCCTGGTGTTCCAGGTTCCGGGCGGCATGCTCTCGAACTTCCGCAACCAGCTCGCCGAACAAGGCATGGCCGACAAATTTGACGCCGTGGTCAACGAAATCCCGGTGGTGCGCGAAGCGCTCGGCTGGATCCCGCTAGTCACCCCGACCTCGCAGATTGTCGGCACCCAGGCGATGATGAACGTCAAGTTCGGCCGCTGGAAGATGATCTGCCAGCCCGCGCAGGACATCGCGCTGGGCAAATACGGCAAGGCCCCCGGCCCGATCAACCCCGAGATCCTCGCCATGGTCGAAAAACAAGCCGGCCGCCAGGCGATCACCGAGCGCCCCGCCGACCTGTTGGCCCCCGGCCTGGAAGGCTACCGCACCCAGTGCGCCGACAAGGGCCTGCCCACCAATGACGAAACCGCGGTCCTGTTTGCCATGTTCCCGCAGCAGATCGAGGCCCTCGTCAAAGGCATCCCGGCCGCCGATCCCAAGCCCGCCAACCCGACCGTGGCCGCCACCCCGGTGCCCGCGCCCGTCCTCTCTACCGCCGCAGTCACCAGCCGCCACGACCTCGTTCTCACCATCAACGGCCAGCGCCACGACGTCTGCGTCGAGAAGCTCGAAGCGTGAGACGCTCGCCTTGCCTTACTGCGCGCGCAGCGTTTCGAGGTAGCTCTCCACGGCGGTGGCGCAGGTGCGGCGGATGCTCTCGTCCGGGTGGCAGCGGGTCGTGACGCTGAACCCGGCGATGGACGCCACCAAAAAGACTGCCTCACCCGCAGGTTGGATCGAGCGGTGGACCCAGCCGGCGGCCTGCCCGCGCTCCAACAATCCGGCGATGGCGGCCCGCCACGCGCCGAAGATGCGCTCCAAGGCCGCGCCCAGTAGCGGGTCGGTCGCGGCGGATTCCGCCGTTAGAGCGACCAGCGCGGAAGTGGCGTCGCCCGGTTCAAGTTCGAGACAGCGCGCGCGGCACAGCGAGCGCAGGGCATCGAGCGAGCCGATTTCTGCCACCGGCGTGATCCAGAGTGCCTCGATGGCGGTGGCCAGCGAGGTCTCGATCCAGGTCGCCGCCAGTGCCTGCTTATCGGGGAAGTGGTGGAACAAGGCACCTTTGGTGAGTGCGGCGCGGGTAACGATGGCCCCCAGCCCGGTGCCGGCGTAGCCGTGGGTGGAAAATTCCGTGCCGGCGGCATCCAGGATCGCCTGGCGGGTTTGCACCGGTTGTTTTTTGCGTTGCTTCATGGCGGGTCGGTAGGCCGGGCGGCGGGGCATCCGGCGGCCAGCCGGCGCGCCTCAAAACCCGTTGGTGATGCTTGAAACCAAGGCGTTGGCGGCGCGTTCCAGGGCATCAGGCAAGGCATTGTTGCGGGCCGTCTGCAGGTCCGCCACCACGTATAGCTGGCTGGTGCCCACTGAGGTGCCGGACGCGAGAACCCGGGTGGGGTTTCTGGCATCGCGCAGCGTCCACTGGAGCTTCACATTATTGGTGAGCTCCTCGGGATGCAGGGTGTCGAGGCGGGTGCTGCGGATCGACGTGTAATCGATCGCGGCCAACGAGCCTTCGAGCACGGCGTCGGCATGATCCGCCGCAACGATGCGGTAGGTGCCGTCCAGCACGATGGCGTTGGCCACCGCGGAAGTCGCCAGGGCTTCGGCCCGCGGATGCAAAGTGGCATTGGAAAACATCACCACCGCGACGGTGTTCACCTTGGTCAGCGCGGCCGGCTTGGCCACTCCGAGGTGATAGCCCGCACACGACACCAAGCCCAGCAGCGGTGCCAGCAACGCGAGTGGTTTGAACGGCAGGATCATTCTCCGAGTTCCTTGAGGCGCGCTTTGGCTGCGGCATACTGGGGTCCGGCACTGCTGCGCTTGACTATATCGCGATAGTAAACCTTGGCGGATTCCGGCTTGCGCGTCTTCATATAAAACTCCGCGATCTCCAGCGAGCGTTGCAGGTCGCGATGGTCGAGGCCCCCGATGAGCTTGCGCGCCTCCGCGTTGCGGGAGTGGCCGGGATACTGGATCAGATAGTCGTTGAACGTTTCCCGCGCGAGATCGACATTGGCCTGGTTTTGGTTGCCGCGCTCGGCATCCTCGATCATGATGAGCCCCACCCGGAACAGCGCCTCCGGCGCGTCGGGACTCGTCGGTTGATCCCGCACCAACTGGCGGTAGGCGTCGATCGCCTCCTTCGACTTGTGCTTTGACTGGTAGAGCGAACCGATCGTGAACTGCGCCTGGGCCGCGAGCGCCGACTTGGGCGCGTGGTCGCGGACCTGGCCCAGCATGGCGACGGTTTTGTCCAGCGAGAGGGTGGTTTTGATGCCCAGGAAACTCGATTTCACCTTGCCGGCGGCGGCCGCCTGGGCCATCGCCGCCTGGCGGTTGAGAGCCGATGCGTAGAGGCCACTGCCTGGAAAGCGTTCGAGGTATTGGCCATAGGCATCAAACGCGGCTTCGATTTTGCCTTGTTGTTCAAGCAACTGGGCTTGGCGGAAGCGGGCTTGGGCGGCGGAGGGGGCAAAGGGAAACCGGGTCGAAGTCTGGTCGTAAAGTTTGATCGCGCGGCCGGTCTTGCCGGCGTCATCGGCCTGTTTGGCTTTCTGATAAGCGGCCTCGCCCTCGTTGCTCACGGTCTGGGTATTGCCCGCGAGGATCAGCGCGTCGGGATCGGCACCGCAGGACGCCAGCAGCAGCGTGGCGACGGACAGGCAGACAAAAGCAAGCAACCGGTGGGGCATGCGATGCAGCATAGGAAGACCACAGGCAAGGGAAAGCCCAAAAACCGCCAACTGCGGGTTTTAACGGCCGAGCTCGGCGGACCGGCGGGTGGCGGCACCCACCGCTTCGATCAACGCCGACCTCAGGCCGTGGCGTTCGAGGACCGCCAGACCGGCGAGGGTTGTGCCACCCGGCGAGGTCACCATGTCCTTGAGCACGGCCGGATGGGTGCCGGTTTCCATCACCATCGTGGCGGCCCCCAGCACGGTTTGGGCGGCCAGGCGAAGCGCGTCGGCCCGCGCCAAGCCGGCCGTCACCCCCCCATCCGCAAGCGCTTCGATGATCAAATAGACGTAGGCCGGACCGCTGCCGGAGAGTCCGGTCACCGCATCCATCAGCCGTTCCGGGACCTCGACGGCGAGTCCCACCGACCCTAACAACAAGCAGGCGGTGGCCGCATCCTCCGCGGTGGCGCGGCCGCCCAGGCAAAAGCCGGCGGCACCCTTGCCCACCAGGGCGGGCGTGTTGGGCATCACCCGGATCACCCGGAGCGGCTGCGCCGCTGCCTCCAGCGCGGCCACCGTGATGCCCGCGGCGATCGACAGGACCAGCGCGGATTGACCGGTGCTGGCCGCGGCCGCGGTCCGCAGGGCGGCGAGGGCGTCCACGGGCTTGGTGCAAAGCAAGATCACGTCGCAACCCGCGACGGCGGAGACCTCGGCGGAGACCCGAGCCCCGGTGGCTTGGGCGAAGGACGCTTGCGCGGCCGGCCAGGGATCCACCCCGATGACGTCGGCGGCGGCGATCACGCCGGCACGGATCGAGCCTTCAACCAATGCCGTGCCCATTTTTCCACACCCGATGACTCCGATCTGCATGGCCGGAGGCTATGCCTAAGCGGGCGCGTCACGCCAGCGTCATTTTGCTTGGAGGCCGCGACCTGCCTGGCCATGGTTGCGCCATGAGAAATCAGTGGCTGGCGGCAGGCTTGTGGATCGGGGTTTGCAGTGCCAGCCCGCTGTGCGCGGAGCCCACCGCCGCCACCGCGGCGGCGCCCGCAGCCCAATTGCCCGAACTGCCGGCGGTGGAGGCCGCCATCCCCTCCCCGGTCAAGGCGCTCGGAATCCCCGCCATGATGGATTTCCCCGGCGGCATCCAAATGGCGGTAAGCACCACCTCGGAAACCGCGCAGGACCACGTCAATCAAGGCTTGACTCACCTGCACGGCGGCTGGGAGTTCGAAGCCAGCCGCCATTTCGCCGCCGCCATGCGCGAAGACCCCGATTGTCTGCTCGCCCACTGGGGAATGGTCATGTCGCTGCTCAATCCAACCCCGGAAACCGGCGCGGCACGCAACGCCGCTACCGATCGCCTGCTCTATCTCGTCGATCACGGGCAAGGCACCGAATTGGAGCGCGGTTACGCCTACGGCCTGATCAAATACATCCAGGAAGGACCGTCCGGCGGGGCCAACGCCTTCCGCAAGGTCGCGGCGCGATTTCCTAACGAGCTGCAGGCGGCCGTGTTCGCCGCGCTGTTCAGCCGCGGCGGCTACGATGCCTCAGGCGATGCCACCCCCGACCAGGAAGCGGCGGAAAAATCCTTGCTCCAGCTCATCGCTCAACAGCCACAGAGCCCGGTGCCGCTCAATGCCCTGCTCATCATCCGGGCCGAGGGCCCCAACCCGGGCGATTCGCTCGATCTGGCGCGCAAACTCTGCGTCATGGTGCCGGAGTATGCCCCCGCCCAGCACATGTTAGGCCACTACCAATGGCGCGCTGGCGACCACCCCGCGGCCGCGGCCGCCTTCGGGAAAGCCACCGCATTGTATCAGGGATGGTTGGACGCCAACCATGCGACCCTGGCAGATTGTCCGGAATGGGCCAAAGCCGAGTGCTATCGGATCGTGGCGGTGCTGTCCTCGGGCGACTTCGCCGGCGCGCTGGCCGCGGCCCGCAAGCTGGCGGCCACGCCGCTGCCCGCGGACCGACCGTCCTCACCCGGCACGCGGTTTCTGTTATGGGACGCGCTCACGCTGCCCGCCCGGATCCTCCGTCAGCACGGTCAGCGCGGCTACGCCCATGAGGCGGCACTCACGCTGCCCAAGCCGGACTCGTTGAAAAAGACCCACCTTCATTCGCTCGCATACTGGTGGATTGACGGCCTGCGTTTTGCCCTCGAGGCCGAGCGCCTGATCGAGGCGGGAGATTTGGCCGGAGCCGGCGAGGTGGTGGCGGCGCTCACCCAGCATGGCGAATTGATGCAAGCCACGCAGGCGGCGGCGGCGGCCAGTGGCGAACGCTCGTCATGGACCCGCTCCTTCCGTGCCCTTGAGGTTCTGGCGAGCGAGGTCCGTGGCCAGCTCGCGCTGGCGAGTCCGCCACCCAAACGGGGCACCGCCTACAACTGGTTCAGCGCCGCAGCGGAACGCCAACTCCCGGCACCCATGCTGTTCCCGCCGCTGCTGCTCTCGCCCATGGCGGCTCACCTCGGTGCCTATTATCTAGCCACCCAAAAACCCGCCGAGGCGGTCGAAGCCTATCAGCGCGCGCTCGCGGCTTTCCCCCACGACCTGGACACCCTCGCCGGCTTGCAACGCGCCTACCAAGCCGCCGACAACCCCACCGCCGCCGCCGACATCGGCCAAAAAATCGCCGCCCTCAAGGCGCAATAGAACCGTGAGGGCCCGGTCGCGACCGCACAACTTTGCCGCCGACCCAACTTGGCACTTGGAAACCGGCCGGCATTTCCCGACGCTGCGCGCATGTCGCACAGCCACATCGATGTCCGCTATGTCGCCAATCTCGCGCGCCTCGAGCTCAGCGATGAGGAAGTGGCCACCTTCCAACCCCAGTTGGAGGCAATCCTTCGCCATGCCGAGTCCCTCTCCCAACTCGACGTCACCGGCATCGAACCCACCGCCCACCCGGCACCCGTTTTCGACCGGATGCGCGCCGACACCCCGCGCCCCAGCCTGTCCCCGGCCGCCGTGCTGCAAAACGCGCCCGACCACGCCCAAGGCCAAATCCGCGTGCCCAAGGTGGTCGTCGACGCCTGACAATCTAAGCACTAAATTCTAAGCACTAAATTCTAAGCACTAAATTCTAAACGAAGAAAAAGCAGAAGAAACGTCGCCTCTTCGTTTAGAATTTAAGATTTAAGATTTCAAATTTTCATCCCCATGACCCTCGCTTCGCTTCGCCGGCAACTCCTCGCAGGAGACCTCACCCCGGCCGCCATTCTCCACCAACTCGCGGGAGAGATCGCCGCCCGTGATTCCGGCACCGGTGCCTACCTGTCCCACGACCTGGAGTCCGCCCTTGCCGAAGCCGCCACCGCCGATCTGTCCTTGCCGCTGGGCGGCATCCCGATCGCCATCAAGGACAACATCAACGTGCTCGGCCAGCCCTGCACCTGCGGGTCGAAGATCCTCGCGGAAAACTATCAGTCGCCCTACGACGCCACGGTCATCCGCAAACTCCGTGCCGCCGGGGCCATCCCGTTCGGCCGGATGAATCAGGACGAATTCGCAATGGGATCCTCAACCGAAAACTCGGCCCTGCAAACCACCCGCAACCCGCGCGACGCGCAACGCATCCCCGGCGGCTCGTCCGGTGGGTCCGCCGCCGCCGTGGCCGACGCCACCGCCATCGCCGCGCTCGGCTCGGATACCGGCGGGTCGATCCGCCAACCCGCGTCCCATTGCGGCGTGGTCGGCCTGAAACCGTCCTACGGCCGCGTGTCACGCTACGGCCTGGTCGCCTTCGCGTCGTCTCTCGACCAAATCGGACCGCTCACCCAAACCGTCGAGGATGCCGCCCTCATCCTGCAAGCCATCGCCGGTTTCGATCCACTCGATTCCACCTGTCTCGACGTGCCGGTGCCGGATTATCTCAGCGGCCTGCGCGACGGCGTCAAAGGCATGAAGCTTGGCGTGCCCGCGGAATACTTCAGCGATGGCATCGACTCCGGCGTGCGCACCCAGGTCGAGGCTGCCATCCAGCGGCTGGCCGCCCAAGGCGCCGAAATCGTGCCCATCTCGCTGCCGCACACCGCGCACGCCGTGGCCACCTACTATGTGATCGCGCCGGCCGAGGCGTCGTCTAACTTGTCGCGCTTCGACGGCATCCGCTACGGCCACCGCACCGCCCACCCCGCCGACATCCTCGACCTCTACAAGAAGTCCCGCGAGGAGGGGTTCGGCCCGGAAGTCAAACGCCGGATCATCCTCGGCACCTACGTCCTCTCGTCCGGCTACTACGACGCCTACTACAGCCGCGCCCAAAAAGTCCGCACCCTCATCCGCCGCGATTTCGAGACCGCCTTCCTCCAGGTCGATGCCATCCTCTCGCCGGTCGCCCCCACCCCGGCCAGAAAAATCGGGGCCTTCGCCAACGACCCGCTGCACGAGTATCTATCGGATATTTTCACCCTGTCGGCCAACCTCGCCGGCATCCCCGGCATCTCGGTGCCCTGCGGCACCACCGACTTCGACGGCGGCCACCACCTCCCCGTCGGCCTGCAAATCCTCGGTCCCCACCTCGGCGAGGCCAAGCTGCTGCAAATCGCCCGCGCCGCCGAAGACTGAGGTGATCAGATGCCCAGGGCGTATGACTGACTTGGGGCACTGATGCGGCGGTCGGGTCAGGAACCGGATGACTTGACCTATCCCTACCTGCTTCTGGCGTGACTCCTGCCCGCGAAGCGGAAGCAGGAGCGATGTCAGAAGTGCCGCAGGCATAGGAATTAGGTCCATCGGCTCGTTGTTATCATCAAAAGGGGACGTGCCTTTCGTAGCGCTTATCCCTCTTCATCATCTGCGTCCATCTGCGATTCAAAAAATCTTCTCTTCATTTGCCTTCGGCCATGCCATTCAGGGCTTCGCCGGATTCCCAAGTTCGTTAGCACTCAAACCGCGTTCAGCTTTCCAAATTTCAGCTTCACCCCGCCACATCCGGCAGCACCGCCAGCGCGCTGAGCAGGTCGCCCCCCCCCCTTGGTCGATTCCAAGTTGAGTGACTTTAGGCAACTTGCATTTGACAAAACCCGCTCATGCGCGATTTTAACTCGGCGAGATGCCCCACTTCTTTGATCGAGTAAGGGTTCGGTAAGACAGTGCGGTTTGCATCCCGCCACTTTTTTTGCCCGAGAACAAGGCCGCGCGGGCAAACAAGCGTCCGCCAAACCTGGATTCCCTACCCTTCCGGTGCCCTCCGTTCGCGGATTCGCTACCCTGCCAAGCCTGAAAGAATTTGGATTGAAGCGAAACGCGGAGACGCCGAGGTCGCGGAGAGGTCGCGGAGAGGTCGCGGAGAGGTCGCGGAGAGGTCGCGGAGAGGTCTCGGAGTTTGGGCTGTGAGCCCTTGGAATCCAACAACCCTCCACCTTTCTTTCCTCAGGCATCCGCGTCTCCGCGTTTCGATCCGTCCCAAAAAACCCTCCGCGCTCCACTCGGCGGCCTCCGCGTC
>Ga0194037_1001731_pt1 | contig 15307 bp, 13 predicted proteins | sample JunL306m_MetaG_FD_148653 | JGI IMG/M metagenome (GOLD analysis project Ga0194037, IMG submission 148653) | Anoxic zone freshwater microbial communities from boreal shield lake in IISD Experimental Lakes Area, Ontario, Canada - Jun2016-L304-6m | ecosystem: Environmental > Aquatic > Freshwater >...
CCATAAATCACCCTATTAATTGGAAACCATGCCGGAAACCTTATTTAAAGTTAAACGTTTAACTGACTTAGCCCAAACAGGGCAATTAAAGGGAAAACGGGTGCTTATCCGTGCTGACCTAAATGTGCCCCAAGATGAAGCGGGAAATATTACTGAAGACACCCGTATTCGGGCTTCAATGCCTGCGGTGCAAATGTGTTTGGATGCTGGCGCAGCTGTCATGGTGACCTCCCATCTTGGCCGACCAACTGAGGGCCAATTTAAGCCTGAAGATAGTTTGGCTCCCGTGGCTGATCGCATCGCTACTTTGCTCAACCGCAAAGTGCCGCTCATTAGTAATTGGGTGGAGGGCGGTTTTGAAGTTCATCCAGGTGAAGTAGTACTGCTTGAAAACTGTCGCTTAAATGTGGGCGAGAAAAAGAATAATGATGGATTAGCAAAAAAGATTGCTGCACTGTGCGATGTCTACGTTAATGATGCATTCGGTACTGCGCATCGCGCTGAGGCAACCACTCATGGAGTTGCTAAATTTGCGCCAGTTGCTTGCGCTGGCCCATTAATGGCAGCTGAATTAGACGCATTGAGTCGTGCATTAGCGAATCCAAAACGCCCGCTAGTTGCTATTGTTGCAGGCTCTAAGGTGTCCTCCAAGTTGACTATTCTGAAGGCTCTTTCTGAAAAAGTGGATGAGCTCATTGTTGGTGGCGGCATTGCCAATACTTTCATGCTCGCTAAAGGTTTACCAATTGGCAAATCTCTTGCTGAGCCAGATTTAGTACAAGAAGCTAGAGAAATTATGAGCATGATGGAAAAACGTGGTGCGCATGTACCTATTCCAGAGGATGTCGTTGTTGCTAATGAGCTTTCTCCGCTGGCCCGTGCAAACCGAGTATCTGTAGATCAAGTGGCTGAAGACGACATGATTTTGGATATTGGCCCCAAGACTGCAGCCCGTTTATCCACTATGCTGGCACACGCCGGCACAATTGTTTGGAATGGTCCATTGGGTGTTTTTGAAATAGACCAATTTGGCGGTGGCACCAAAATGCTAGCTGCTGCTATTGCTCACTCACCAGCCTTCTCAATTGCTGGCGGCGGTGATACCTTAGCTGCAATAGCGAAATACGGTATTGAAAATCAAGTGGATTACATCTCAACTGGTGGCGGCGCTTTCTTGGAATTCCTTGAAGGTAAAACCTTGCCAGCCTTTGCTGTACTAGCCGAAAGAGGGAAGGAATAAATATGCTTCGAGCCACAAAAATTATTGCAACTTTAGGGCCAGCATCGGAAAAGCCTGAGGTATTACGTGACATGATTCGCGCAGGAGTAGACGTAGTGCGCATGAACTTTTCTCATGGCACTGTTGCGGACCACAAAGCAAGACATGATTTAGTAAGAAGTATTTCCGCCGAGGTTGGTAAAGAGGTTGGCATTATGGCCGACCTTCAAGGTCCAAAAATTCGGGTTGGCAAGTTTGCCGATAACAAAATTCTCCTCAAAGAAGGTGAAAAATTTATTTTAGATGTCGCCTGCGAGTTGGGAGATCAAAGCCGTGTAGGTCTCGATTATCAGGAGTTACCTAATGATGTGAAATCAGGCGATCGCCTTTTATTGAACGATGGTCTGGTGGTGCTTCGCGTAGAAAATGTGAAGGGTGGAGAAATTTTTACACTGGTAGAGCAAGGTGGACCGCTCTCGAACAACAAGGGTATTAATCGTGCCGGTGGTGGTTTAACTGCTCCTGCATTGACCGAAAAAGATATTGCCGACTTAGATGCTGCAATTGCTATGGGTGTAGATTTCTTGGCAATCAGTTTTCCTAAGGATGGCGCAGATATGGCCTATGCCCGTAAGTTGGCTGATGCTGCCAGCGCTAAATATGGTGTTGGCAAAGTTAGAACGATTGCTAAAGTAGAACGCGCCGAAGCTATTGAGCCTAAGGCTCTCAAAAGTATCATTGCTGAGAGTGACGGCATTATGGTTGCGCGTGGAGATCTTGCTATTGAGGTTGGTAATGCTGCTGTGCCGGCTTTACAAAAGCGCATGATTGATTGGGCGCTCAAAGCGGATAAATTTACAATTACTGCTACACAAATGATGGAGTCGATGATTCATGCTCCAGTACCTACTCGTGCTGAAGTCAGTGACGTAGCAAATGCAGTGCTCGATGGCACTGATGCAGTGATGCTCTCAGCTGAGTCAGCCGCTGGATCCTATCCAGTGCAGGCAATTAAAGCTATGGCGGAGATTTGTATCGAAGCTGAGAAATCTAATCTCGTGAAATTGGAAACGGATTTCCTGGACCAAACCTTTACCCGGATTGATCAAACAATTGCTTTGGGCGCATTGTTTACTGCTCATCATTTGAATGCCAATGCAATTGCAGCGCTAACGGATTCTGGCTCAACTCCTATTTGGATGAGTCGTCATAATATTCATGTGCCGATCTTTGCTTTAACCTCGAAGATTGCGACTCAACGTGCTTTAAGTACCTATCGTAACGTTACGCCGATTGGCTTGGATTACACCAAGGATCGCGATACTGCACTCCAAGAGGTAGAGGCTTGTCTGAAGAAATCTGGGGTTGTTAAAAAAGGCGATACCGTGGTCTTGACTTCAGGTGAGCCAATGGGTGAACCTGGCGGCACCAATACCCTCAAAATTATTCATGTGAAGTAATTGAATTATTCATTCATCCAATATTTATTAAGAGAACATCATGGCTTTAGTATCTTTACGACAACTCCTAGATCATGCAGCTGAAAATGGTTATGGCCTGCCTGCCTTTAACGTCAACAACTTAGAACAAGTTACGGCAATTATGGAAGCAGCCAATGAAGCTGACTCTCCAGTGATCATGCAAGCATCTGCAGGTGCTCGCAAGTATGCTGGGGAGGCTTTCTTGCGCCATTTAATTTCTGCGGCAGTTGAAGCCTATCCCCATATTCCAGTCGTGATGCACCAAGACCATGGTCAAAGCCCTGCAGTTTGTATGGCTGCAATCAAAAGTGGCTTCACTAGCGTGATGATGGACGGATCTTTAGAGGCAGATGGAAAGACTGTAGCTAGCTATGAGTACAACGTAGATGTATCCAAAGAGGTAGTGAAGTTTTCTCACTCTATTGGGGTCACTGTTGAAGCAGAGTTAGGCGTTTTGGGTTCGCTAGAAACTATGAAGGGCGATAAAGAAGACGGCCATGGTGCTGATGGCACGATGACTCGTGAGCAGTTGCTGACTGATGTAGAACAAGCTGCTGACTTTGTAAAGGCAACTCAGTGCGATGCTTTGGCAATTGCGATTGGTACTAGTCATGGGGCATATAAGTTTAGTAAGAAGCCAACAGGGGATATTTTGGCAATCGATCGCATTAAAGAGATCCATGCGCGTATTCCTAATACGCACCTAGTAATGCATGGATCATCTAGTGTTCCTCAAGAATTGCTTGCAGAGATTCGTCAGTTTGGTGGGGATATGAAGGAAACTTATGGTGTTCCCGTTGAAGAGATACAAGAAGGCATTAAGAATGGTGTACGTAAGATCAATATTGATACTGATATCCGCTTAGCAATGACGGGCGCAATTCGTCGTTACTTGATTGAGAACCCAAGCAAGTTCGATCCGCGTGATTACTTAAAGCCAGCTCGTGAAGCTGCTAAGAAAGTTTGTATTGCACGTTTCCAAGCTTTTGGTTCTGCAGGACAGGCCTCAAAAATTAAACCTATTTCCTTAGAAAAAATGGCTGAGCTCTATAAGAGCGGCAAACTAACCCAGATTGTGAAGTGAATTAACAATGCCAGCTCTGTATGCGACGTCCATTAAGTCATTGCCTTTGCTATCCAAAGGCAAGGTGCGTGACGTTTACGCCCTAGGTGATGACAAACTACTGATGATTACTACAGATCGTCTCTCAGCTTTTGATGTGGTGATGGGTGAGCCTATTCCAGAGAAGGGTGTTGTGCTAAACCAAATGGCTAATTTTTGGTTCAAGAAGTTGGCCTCAGTTATTCCCAATCACCTTACTGACATTGATCCTACTACAGTGGTACCTGCTAATGAAGTCAATCAAGTTCAAGGTCGTGCTGTCGTGGCTAAACGTTTAAAGCCTATTTTGGTAGAGGCAGTAGTGCGCGGTTACCTGGCTGGAAGTGGTTGGAAAGACTATAAAGAAACTGGTAAGGTCTGCGGTATTGAGTTACCAGAAGGTTTGGAGAATGCACAAAAATTACCTGAGCCAATTTTTACACCTGCTGCTAAAGCAGACGTGGGTGAGCACGATGAAAATATCTCATTTGAAAAAGTGATTGAGCTCATCGGCGAGACATTAGCGAATCAAATTCGTGAGGTCAGTATTCGCCTCTATAAAGAAGCTTCAGAATATGCAGCTACACGTGGAATCATTATTGCTGATACCAAGTTTGAATTTGGTCTAGATGATGCTGGCCAATTGGTTTTAATGGATGAGATCCTTACGGCGGATTCCTCAAGATTTTGGCCCGCTGAAACATATTACGTGGGCTCAAATCCACCGTCTTATGACAAGCAATTTGTGCGCGACTGGCTAGAAACTGCTCTGGTTAATGGAAAACTTTGGCCAAAAACCGCACCAGCACCTCAATTACCTGCTGATGTCATAGAAAAGACGGCTCAAAAGTATCGTGAAGCCTTAAGTCGTTTAACTAAGTAAGGTCAACTCAGGGATAATAGAGTCCTTAGACGATATTTAAGGCATTTGGAGAAGTTAATGAGCAAGAAGCCAATAGTCGGAATAGTGATGGGTTCCAATTCAGATTGGGACACTATGCAACATGCTGCTCAAATGTTGGAGCAATTTGGTGTTGCTCACGAGGCTAAAGTGCTTTCAGCACACCGAATGCCTGATGATATGTTCCAGTATGCAGAGAACGCTCAAGATAATGGCTTGCAAGCCATTATTGCTGGTGCAGGGGGTGCAGCCCATCTGCCAGGTATGCTCGCCTCTAAAACAATCATTCCTGTATACGGAGTTCCTGTAGCAAGTAAATACTTGCGCGGTGAAGACTCCTTATATTCCATTGTGCAAATGCCTAAAGGGATTCCAGTGGCTACATTTGCAATTGGCGAAGCTGGTGCTGCTAATGCTGCCTTGCATGTCATTGCTGGTTTAGCTTTGCATGACACTGATTTAGCTAAGCGCCTTGCAGAGTTCCGATCGAAGCAATCGGATACTGCCCGGGCTATGAATTTGCCAGGGTATTAATTACATGGCAGACCGTTTGGAACCCATTTTGCCGGGTTCATATTTAGGAATTTTAGGTGGCGGTCAATTAGGCCGAATGTTTACCCAGGCCGCACAAGCTATGGGCTATAAGGTATGTGTATTAGATCCTGGTTCGGAAAGCCCTGCTGGATCGATTGCCGAGAAATTTATTCAAGCCGATTACACAGATTCTGCAGCTTTAAAAGAGATGGCAGCATTGTGCTCATCGGTAAGTACCGAATTTGAAAATGTTCCTGCACAAGCTTTAGATGAGTTGGAATCTTTAGGTGTTTTTGTAGCGCCGCGCAGTAGTTGCGTATCTTTGGCACAAAATCGAATTGCTGAGAAAAAGTTCTTAGCAACCTGGAAATCAGAAACGAATATCGGCCCAGCGCCTAACTGCGTGATTGAGCATGACGCTGACATTGCTCATGTCCCAGCAGACCTTTTTCCTGGAATACTAAAGACTGCCCGTATGGGCTATGACGGTAAAGGTCAAATGACTGTTTACACAGCTGAAGATCTGCCAGTTGCTTGGGCAGAATTAGGTAAAGTTCCCTGCGTACTAGAGAAGCGAATGGATTTAGATTTTGAAGTCTCAGCCCTTGTGGTTCGCGGTTATGACGATACAGTTGTGGCATACCCTGTGTCACAAAACATTCATCGTGATGGAATTTTGCATACATCAACAGTACCCGCACCATCATTAAAGCCTGTGCAAGAAAAGAAAATAATTGATGCAGCAAAATCACTGATCCGCAAGATTGATTATGTAGGCGTTCTCTGTATTGAGTTCTTTGTTCTAAAGAGTGGTGATATCGTTGCGAATGAAATCGCACCACGTCCTCATAACTCTGGTCACTACACCATGGATGCTTGTGTCAGTAGTCAGTTTGAGCAGCAGGTGAGGGCGATGGCTCGACTACCTTTGGGTGATACTCGTCAGCTTGCTCCAGTATCAATGCTGAACTTGCTGGGAGACCTTTGGTTTGAAGGTAGCGAAGACCAAGCCAAAGAGCCTGCTTGGAATAAAGTACTTGCACATCCTGATGTAAAGCTGCACCTCTATGGCAAATCTGAGCCCCGTATGGGTAGAAAGATGGGACATATCAATTGCTTAGGCGAAGCCTTAAACGAGGCTCGTCAAAATTGTGCAGCCGTCGCATCTGAATTAGGCATCGAGCCTTAGAAATGTCCGCTGACAGTAAGCCGCTGCAATCTTCTGCAGTGATTCAGGAAGCAGTTCAAACCTTGCGTGATGGCGGTCTTGTCGCCTTTCCGACAGAGACGGTATATGGCTTGGGAGCTGATGCAAAAAATCTCGAGGCCATTAAAAAAATATTTGCCACTAAGGGGCGACCTGCAAATCACCCATTAATAGTTCATTTATCGGCGCCAGACAAATTTGATGCTCCACAAGTAGATTGGATTCCGATCATTGCGCCTTGGGCAAGAGATGTATCAGAAGATGCGCTAAAACTCATGAATGCCTTTTGGCCTGGCCCATTAACGCTGGTGTTTAAAAAAGATAAAACAGTTTTAAATGAACTCACTGGTGATCAAGATACGGTAGCAATTCGGGCACCTGCGCATCCAGTTGCTCAGGAGTTATTACGAAAATTTAAAGGGGGTGTTGTAGCCCCATCGGCTAATCGTTTTGGAAAGGTGTCGCCGACTAGGGCAGCAGATGTTCGGAATGAATTCGAAGGTATGCTCGATTTGATGATTTTGGATGGGGGCGATTGCGAGGTCGGTATTGAATCCACAATCCTTGATGTTTCCTCAGGCGATAAGCCTGTGCTTCTTCGTCCTGGAGTCATCACCCCTAAGGAAATTTTTGCCAAGACCGGCGTTAAGGTATATCAAGTAGGTGAAGTAAGTGATGCTAAGCACGGAGAAAATATTCCCCGAGTTTCTGGAAGTCTACGCGCTCACTATGCTCCAACTACGCCCCTGCGCTTATATGCGCCTGGCCGAGTATTGGATGCCTTAAGTGAGTTTCCTGACACTAAGTCACGGGTTGCTGTAGCTGTTTGGGATTCTGAATCGTCTTTAGTATTAGAGGATCACCCATCAATAGATGTTGAAGAAGTCATTACTTCAAGCAATCCTGCTACATTTGCTAATCTTTTGTATCGCACACTGCGTGACTTAGATCAGCAAGAGTGGGACTTAATTTTATTTCCGGAGCCACCCGTTGGGGAAGAGTGGGACGGTGTGAGGGATCGACTTCAACGAGCATGCTTTGGCTCTGGACCATCATCAAGCAGCCATGACAGCAACTGATCATGGGCCTCTAGTCCTCTCCAAGCGTTGGGGTGGTTAATAAATGAGGTCACTGCATACATCTTTCCGGATTTACTGACAACATAACCTGAGATAGCTCGTACATCTGCTAATGAGCCCGTTTTGATTCTGGCTTCAGGCTTTTTCTTGAGATGTAAAAATTGACGAAGTTGTGTCATTAAGCGATTACGCATGGTGCCATCAGTGCCAGCTATCGGCAGACTACTGTAGAAAATATCCCCTACAGGTAAATTGCGAGCGGTGAGAAGTAGCTGATTCATTTGCCCGGCAGAGATGGCTTCATTGCGTGATAGTCCTGAACCGTTCTCAATTACAAGGCCTGTGAATTCTGAGCCACTTTGTTTGAGCCAACTCTGAATCACTAGATCCCCATTGGCTGTAGTCGCAGGTTTACCCATCTTCTCTAAGGCTAGAGTTAATAAAAGTTGACGTGCCATGACATTGTTCGAGTACTTATTGATATCTTGCACATCATCCGCTAGATTGATTCCCTCAAATTGCAACAATAGTCTCGCAGCCAAGGGAACAGATCCATCCTTTCCGGTTGGAGCTTGAGCCCACGTGCCGCCTGCTAATTCCCAGGCTGCAGCAAAGCCCTGAGTAAGAAAGGTATTTGCATCTAGAGCAACTACGTTGTAGTTGACCCCCTTGCAACTGCTTGGAAAAGCCCCAGAAAACTGAGCTACCAATAACTTGTCTGTTTTAGATGAACCTTCAGGATCTAAATTAAAGCGGACATTACTTTTCCAGTTATCACATGAGCCGTCAACCAATTGCATTTGATTATTAATCTTGAGTTGTGAGAGTGCAGGGCTGTAGCTGATATCAATAAAATCAGCAGTACGAGACTTCCCGAGCTGAAAAGATAAGGTTCTAAATGAGTAGAGTAAGGGGTCGGGCGGTACGTTGTAGGCTCGCAAGGATTCGCCATCAATGGTGTTATGTTCCATCACACTCGGTGCATAAGCGCTTCGATCAAAGATAAGGTTGCCATCAATCCTCTGAATACCAAGTGCCTGCAGGGACTTCATAAGCTTAGCTAACTCTTCGGGAATGAGTTTTGGATCCCCGGTGCCTTGTAAATATAGATTTCCCTTAAGAGTGCCTTGACGAATAACGCCATCGGTATAGAGGTTAGTACGCCAACGGTATTGTGGCCCCAAAATATCTAAGCCAGCAAGTGTCGTGAGTATCTTCATCGTTGAAGCGGGATTCATGGGTACATCAGCGCGCCAATCCAAAATAGTTTTGGCAGTTTTTTTTCCTGGGCGTCCAGCCTCTATCTCTGTTACTGAAATACTGACAGCATCTTTTGGAATTTGATTACGCTCTAAGCTATTAAAGACATTTAAAGGCGGTGTTATGAGCGCTTCATTAGCCTTTGCTGAGTAATGAATAAGGCAGAAGCCAGCCCAGAGAATGGCTAAGGAAAAATGAAGAAAGCGCTGTATTGGATATGGCATCTCTAATAGGATAAACCTACTGGGCTAGAAGACAAAGCTCCCCTCTATCTAGGAGTTGGCATATTTAGACTGATAAGTCTTGATGATTTGGTTTTGTTTCTTTAGGAGCCCATGCAATTTTGTGATCCTGAGGTCTAAAACTCCCTCTTGCTCTAAAAATTCGCAGCTATGTACAAAGTGCTTAGCGCTTAAAAGCTGAGCGCCCCCTTTGATCTTGTGAACCATTTGCTTAAAAGTGATCTCATCTACTATTTGGGTTTCTAGAACGCTAAGAACCTCATCGTGAACTTTTCTAATCTCATCTAGTATTACTAGGATATGGTCAGGGCTCTTTTTTAAAAGATTTGCAAAAGCATCAAACGAATACTCTTCATCTTGATTAGCAGGGTTATGATCAATGATTTCTTTTGAAGTGAAATAACGGTTCAGCTCATTTTCTAATGTCATTAAGCTGAGTGGTTTAATGAGAACTGCATTCATACCAGCGGCTAAAAAATGATGACGAGACTCTAGGGCATAAATATCTGCTGTAATGCCAATAATAATGAGCTCATGATGACCTAAAGCACGAATTTTTTTGGCTAACTCTGATCCCTGCATGCCTGGAATCGATTGGTCTGTTAAGAGAAGCTCAAATTCTTCTGTGGTGATTAACTCAAGAGCAGAGTTTGCGTTATCGCATACAGACACATGAATTCCTAAAGCTTGCAATTGAAGTGAAATGATTTGGCGGCTAGCGGGATGATCTTCAATGACTAAAGCGTGAAGTACTTTATCGAAGATGCGTTTCTTCCGATGAGGTGTTTTGTTATCAGTCAGTATGCTTCTTGAGGCTGCAAGACTGGTGCGAGGAAAGGCTACGCAAAAATAGATATTACTTCCACGGCCTGGGGCGCTTTCAAAATAGAGTTGACTATTCATAGAGGTGACTAAGTGGTTTGTAATAGTCAGGCCAAGGCCAGTGCCATGCTGCTGATCACTTTTTCCTGGAATTTGTTCAAAAGCCTGTAGCGCCAAATCAATTTCTTCAGAGCGCATGCCAATACCAGTATCAATGAAACGAAACTCAATGAGTTGACCTGCATGATCATCGGCTAAAACGCTAATGGAAAAATAAATTTCTCCTTGGTCAGTAAATTTAATGGCATTACTTAATAGATTCTGCAGTATTTGACGAAGTCTCAATACATCCATCATCAATACAGACGCAATACGAGGATCTTTAGAGGTATGTAGCGTGAGATTTTGTTTGCTAGCAACCGTAGAAAATGCAGAATCAATATCATCGATCAGGGTGCTGAGACAGCAGGCCTCGAGGTTTAGGGTGAGTTTACCGGCCTCAATCTTTGAAAGATCTAAGACTTGATTCAAGATGCCTAATAGCGATTCTGCAGAGTTATGAGCACTTTTCAGTAGAGATTTTTCATTGGCTGGTAACTGTTGACTGGTGAGAAGTAATTCTTGCACTCCTAAAATAGCATTCATGGGGGTACGAATTTCGTGACTCATTGTTGCCAAGAAGGCGGACTTAGCTGCATTAGCATTCTCCGCCTGCTCTTTCGATGAAATTAAGTACTCCGCCTCCTGTTTTTGAATAAATTGTTTCTGATGCATACGCCAGAACCAATAACTTCCTAGTAGCAATAATGTCAAAGTAACAAGCCAGGGTAATGCGGGGGAGCGAAGTTTCTGGTTTTCCTCAAAAGTGGGGGAGCTTAGGCTAAAAAGTTCTCGTGACTCAATGGGATCAAGCTTAGTCAGAAAGCTCTCAAGTACCCCATGTAACGGGTCATCTCGATGGGAAATGAGCCAGCGATAAGCAAATGGTTCACGACTGTATAAGCCATCAAGCCGCAATTGATTTTCATTTAACTTCTGAATGAGTTGGTGTGCTAGACGAATCGGTAAGACTAGGGCTTCAATATCGTTTCTGAGGAGATCGGAAACTAACTTCTCGGTATAACTTGAAACCTTAGCTTGTGGATGGGTTGGTATTGGTGGATTTTCAAAGCCGCGATCGAAATATGCAATATTGATTGCTTCAATAGGGGTATTGTTTTTTGAGCGCTTCGTTAAGATGGCATCATGACCCCAAAAGATCGCCTCAGATAGAGAGCCAAACTTTAGATGATCATCATTTAAAGAGGGCGGATCAATGATGAAATCTACTTCACCATTGGCTAGTTGATATAAGGCTTCTTGATCGGTTTTTCTCCACATTGGAACAAATTCTTGCTTAGTAAATTCACCGAGCTTACTAATAAGCTTATGAAAGGCTCCAGAATCACCCTTTTCATTTATATCTAAATAAGGGGCATATTTTTCATGAATACTAAAGTGGACCACTGGGTGTGCATCGATCCATCTTTGTTCTTCTGGGCTTAATGAGCTTGCGCTTACCGTCCTAACCAAAGGTACGCTCAAAAATACCGCATAAAAGATGAACCGATGCATGATTATTAGCTCTCGATGATGTTGTTCATTCGGCAGAACAAAATCAAGTCAGCAATATTATTAATTCCCAACTTATCAAAGACTCTTGTTTTATAAGTGGCAACCGTTTTATTGCTAATATGGAGCAGATCAGATATCTGCTGATTGCTATTGCCTTTTCCTAGATATTTCATCACTTGCAGTTCGCGATCGGAGATGAGAGCCAGCTTATCGTTATCAGTCAATGAGCTATTACCATTTTTTCCATGAGTAAAAAAGTTATATCCTTGTGAGATAGCGACGCATGCCGCCAAAATGACATCTGCCCCAGCCGTTTTATTCACAAATCCATGTCCGCCCAGCGAGCGAACCCTTCCGCCATACACCGCTTCATCCATACTTGATAGCACTAGCATACGGACGTCTGGATACATTAGACTAATGCGACGAATGACATCAAAGCCATCAGTCTTAGGCATATCCAAATCTAGAATCACCACATTCGGATTTACCTCCTTCATGGATCTGAGACATTCTTCACCATTTTGGGCTTGTCCTGCTATTTCAAATAACAACTGGTCTTGCAACATACTTTTAAGAGCCATCAACATAGCTGGATGGTCATCTACTAACATCACGCGTTTTCTCATTACTTGTCTCCGTTTTGGTTTGGTTGTGGATGAGGGTGCAGCGAAAAAATGGCTTTAGCGATTCGGCTATCGTTTATCTGGAGCATTTGATGGCGACTAACTGGTGACAGCATCAACCCACCATAGCAATGATCAATATTCCAATGACAGGCATTTTCTAAATCATGAACAAGCCCTACGTTGCTTGCATAAATCTGTTTAGTTGAGAAAGCCGACTGTCTTATTTGGGTGAGCACTGCTTGTGAAGGGCTCACATCACGGAATTGAGTCATATTGATATGAATGCCTTCCATTTGCATCTCTGTAATCCATTGCAATTGATCTGCATCCCCTGAAAAATCTAGGAAGTGAAGCAAGACACCTAGGCGCCGCATTCGCATTAAACCTTCTTTACATGCAGTGGCTAACTCGGGTTCAGGCAATGATTGAATACCTAAAGTAAGCAGTCCTACTGGTAATCTTGAATTGAGGATGAGATCACTCATTGCATCAACATACTCAATTGAGGCAATTGCCTTTGTGGGAACCGGCAGAATGCCCGGAATAAATCGTCCACTTCGGTACCAGTAGGAAATGGTATCTAAGCCCTCCATAAAAAGGCGTAGTAACTGCATGTCTGAGGCTGTTAGCAGTGGTCTAAATATAGATCCGGTCAGTTTTGTCCCCTTGCAGTTAAAAATAGGTTCATGACTAATCGCCTGTCGCTTGGACCAGGATTGGTGTTCTTCGAGAGCTTGGCTACTAATGCCAAGCCAAGGCGTGCCACAGGCATCGCGTACTTCTTGGAAGGGTTTGTTCTTCCATGCCTTTACAAGTGTGTACAGCCGGGATTTCGGGCTCATCAGCATTCTCCAATCGGTGACTGTCCAGTCTAGGCAGGACGGATTGGAGCGGTAAGGGCTTAAGGCTTATTTATCTGTAGGAATCAACCTACCAGCCTGTCTCTATTATAAATAGGGCCTACATCCCCAAGAATTTATGACATTCTCCCTTGAAATCTCGGGATTTGGACCTATATAATCAGCACTCCCTACACGCGAGTGCTAAAGCAGGTGCTTTCAAAGCATTTTTGCTTTAGTTTCGGTGTGAAGAGATTATAAAGCATTGATTTATATAGATTTTTAATTAGTTAACACTTACTAACATAGGAGAAGAGATGAATTTGCGTCCCTTACATGATCGCGTCATCATTAAGCGTTTAGATCAAGAATCAAAAACTGCTTCCGGAATCATCATTCCTGATGCTGCTGCAGAAAAGCCTGATCAAGGTGAAGTATTGGCAGTAGGCCCAGGCAAACGTGATGACAGCGGCAAATTGAACGCACCTGACGTCAAAGTAGGCGACCGCGTGTTGTTTGGAAAATACGCAGGTCAAACAGTCAAGGTCGATGGCGATGAACTTCTCGTAATGCGCGAAGAAGACATCATGGCTGTTGTACAGAAGTAATTTCGGTAATTAAGAGAGGAATTCAATCATGGCAGCAAAAGACGTTGTATTTGGAGATAGCGCCCGTACCAAGATGGTAGAAGGCGTCAATATTCTTGCAAACGCAGTAAAAACTACTCTGGGACCAAAAGGTCGTAACGTTGTAATGGAGCGCTCATTCGGTGGGCCAACCATTACTAAAGACGGTGTATCCGTAGCAAAAGAAATCGAACTTAAAGACAAGCTCCAGAACATGGGCGCACAGATGGTGAAGGAAGTCGCATCTAAAACAGCCGATATCGCTGGTGACGGCACGACTACTGCTACTGTTTTGGCACAATCAATCGTACGTGAAGGTATGAAATATGTGGTTTCAGGCCATAACCCAATGGATCTCAAGCGCGGAATTGATAAGGCAGTGACAGCTGCTCTCGAAGAACTCAAGAAAATCAGCAAGCCTTGCACAACTACTAAAGAAATCGCTCAAGTTGGCTCTATTTCAGCTAATAGCGATCACAGCATTGGTCAGCGTATAGCTGAAGCAATGGAAAAAGTAGGTAAAGAAGGCGTTATTACTGTTGAAGATGGCAAGTCTTTGGAAGACGAGCTTGAAGTAGTTGAAGGTATGCAGTTTGATCGTGGTTACCTCTCTCCATACTTCATTAATCAGCCTGAAAAACAAGTTGCTGTATTGGAAAGCCCTTACGTTCTTTTGTTTGACAAAAAAGTCAGCAACATTCGTGATTTGCTCCCAGTACTCGAGCAAGTTGCTAAGTCTGGCCGTCCACTGCTAATCATTGCAGAAGATGTAGAAGGCGAAGCCTTGGCAACTTTGGTTGTAAATAACATTCGTGGCATCATCAAGACTTGCGCTGTTAAGGCTCCAGGTTTTGGTGACCGTCGTAAGGCTATGTTAGAAGACATCGCCATTTTGACTGGCGGTACTGTGATCGCTGAAGAAATTGGCCTCACACTCGAGAAAACAACCCTTGAGCACTTAGGTCAAGCTAAGCGCATTGAGGTTGGCAAAGAAAATACCATCATCATTGATGGTGCTGGCGATGCTAAAGCAATCGAAGCTCGTGTGAAAAACATTCGTGTTCAGATCGACGAAGCTACTAGTGACTATGACAAAGAAAAATTGCAAGAGCGTGTTGCTAAGTTAGCAGGCGGTGTTGCAGTGATTCGTGTTGGTGCTGCTACTGAAGTGGAAATGAAAGAAAAGAAAGCCCGTGTGGATGATGCATTGCATGCAACTCGCGCTGCGGTTGAAGAAGGTATTGTTCCTGGCGGTGGCGTAGCTTTATTACGCGCTATGCAGGGAATCAAGGGCTTGAAAGGCGATAATGCTGATCAAGACGCTGGTATCAGCATCGTATTGCGCGCCATGGAAGAACCACTTCGCATCATCGTTTCTAATGCTGGTGATGAGGCAAGCGTAGTTGTCAACGCAGTATTGGCCAGCAAGGGCAATAACGGCTATAACGCAGCTACCGGTGAATATGGCGACCTCGTAGCACAAGGTGTGATCGACCCAACTAAAGTAACCAAAACTGCATTGGTCAATGCAGCTTCTGTTGCTGCTTTGTTGTTGACCACTGATTGCGCTATCTGCGAAGCACCAAAGGATGAGTCTGCTGGTGGTGGCATGCCTGATATGGGTGGTATGGGCGGCATGGGTGGTATGGGCGGCATGATGTAATTGCCCTACCCCTCCAGCTATCTGGCTGTAGAAATAAAAACGCCTGGTTCAAAAGACTGGGCGTTTTTATTTGGTAAAGTAGGTCATAT
>Ga0194037_1001732_pt1 | contig 15300 bp, 15 predicted proteins | sample JunL306m_MetaG_FD_148653 | JGI IMG/M metagenome (GOLD analysis project Ga0194037, IMG submission 148653) | Anoxic zone freshwater microbial communities from boreal shield lake in IISD Experimental Lakes Area, Ontario, Canada - Jun2016-L304-6m | ecosystem: Environmental > Aquatic > Freshwater >...
GGAGAGCGTCTCGGTCACTTTCTCTGGCGGAACTGATTTTTCGGCGACGTTGTATCCCGAGACGATGAGCGGTGCGACGCCGACTCCAGAGAGGAAGAGAGCAATCGTGAGCATCACCATGGAGTGGATGAAGAAGAAGGGGAGCGACAGAACCAAGATCACGCCCAAGTTGATGCGAAAGCGCGAAGCATCTTTGAGCCGCCATTTAATCGAACCGTTAAATATTGCGGCGATTCCACTACCCGCTGCCCAGATCGCGAGAACCAGGCCGGTGTATGCCGCATGGTGATGTTGCTGGGCGTACCCGACTACAGCTAGACCCGTTGAACTGAAGAATGCACCCAAAAATATAAATGGAAGGAATACAGCTTGAACGACCGGCATCGCTAAAACTAATCCGTGTTTCCCGCTCTCGTCTTTCTTGAAGGGAGGTGGCTCTGTCGAACGTTGCGAGATGAAGAGGGTTGTACCAACAGCCATGAAAGAGAAACCCATGATCATGCCAGCAGCGGGAGAAATGAATGTTGCCGCTGATGACGCGACCAGGGGTCCAATGATGAAAATAATCTCATCCATCAGCGCTTCATAGGAGTAGGCGGTATTTATCATGACGCGATCTTCTGAGAGCACCCAGAGCCAGCGTCGGCGAACTAGACCTCCGACATTGGGAAGAAAGATCTCAGCCAGGAAGATTGCGCTCATCCAGATATACGTCGGCGCGTTCTTGCTTATCGCAACTAGGAAGATGAGATCGAAGATGATGTAGAAGGGGATGGTAAAGCGCAGCACCTTGCGTTGTCCGAGTCGGTCTGCATAACGCGACCAGGTAGGGCTAAAGACGGTCGATATTAAGGCGGCGCCAGTGGAGACGGTCCCTGCCAAGGTATAGGAGTGCTTTACATGCACAATCACGAAGGTGATCGAGAGCAGGGTCATGGAGATTGGTAGCCGGGCTATAGAACCGGCGATGGAGAATCGGAGCGCCCCAGGTACCGCGAAGAGTTTGCGATACGGTGAAAACATACCTAGATTCTATCCATGAAGCAGCAATCGCAGACCGGGCTCGTCGCGGAGCTACTTATCCTCGCTGAGGGAATTGCACAGCGCGCTGGCGAATTATTAAGTAACCGCCCAGACACCTTCGATATCAATGAGAAGAGTTCCGCACGCGACTTTGCAACACATATGGATCATGCCAGCGAAAAGTTGATAGTGAGCGAAATTCTGGCAGCGCGTCCCGATGATGGCATTATCGGAGAAGAGGGCGCTAACCGTGCCTCCCAATCCGGCATCACCTGGGTGATTGACCCGATTGATGGAACGGTCAATTATTTTTATAACTTGCCGGGCTGGAACATCAGCATCGCGGCAAAGGATGATGAGGGAGTTCTGGTCGGAATCGTTTATGCGCCCACGCTCAACTCCATGTGGCGTGCCAGTCGAGGGGGAGGAGCCTTTCTCAATGACCGCGCAATCCACTGTTCGAAGGCCGAACTTTTGGAAGATTCATTGATCGCCACGGGATTTTCTTACGATCTGGCAGAACGCGTCAGACAAGGCGAGCGCATCGCTGCTTTGATCCCGCGAGTACGCGATATTCGGAGAAATGGAGCGGCCGCGGTTGATCTCTGCCATGTCGCTAGCGGAGCGGTGGATGGATATTTTGAAAGTGGCCTCAAGGAGTGGGATCTGGCGGCAGGCGGGCTCATAGCCCGCGAGGCGGGGGCTCTGGTGAGCGGCCGCAATGGCTCCCCGGCGGGGGAAGAGATGGTTATCGCCGCTGGAGCGGTCCTCCATGGGATCCTCACGCTCGAAATTGGCTAGCCTCGCCCGACTGTGGCAAGATACGACCTTCGTAGTAGTTACCTCAGTTGAGGTCATTTAAGCAAAGGATTACCCATGAACGTTTTGGATGCGGTTGATGCCGCCTCGCTCAAAAAGGGCATTATCAACTTCCGCTCTGGCGATGAGATCAAGGTCCACGTTCGTGTTATCGAAGGTTCTAAGAGCCGTATCCAGGTCTTCCAAGGCGTAGTAATTCGCCGTCAAGGTGCCGGAGTCCGCGAGACTTTCACAATCCGTAAACTTTCATACGGTGTCGGAGTAGAACGTACCTTCCCAGTGCACACCCCAGTTATTGAAAAGTTTGAAATGGTCCGCCGTGGAGATGTCCGTCGCGCCAAGCTTTACTACCTGCGCGATCTGCGCGGTAAGGCTGCCAAGATTAAAGAGCGTCGTGGCGCTAACAATGAGTTCATTGTTGAAGATGTAATCGTTGAAGAGGTAGTTATCGAAGAGGTAGTTATCGAAGCGGTTGTCGAAACTCCAGCAGTTGTAGAAGCTCCAGCAGTTGTAGAAGCGGTTGTCGAAACTCCAGCAGTCGTTGAAGAGGTTGCTGCAGAGTCTGAGACACCAGCCGAACAAGCTTAATAATTCTTAAGATGCGCCTTCCCAAAAAGGGTTCGCTGCTACGAGAAGTTCCGATTATTGTAGTTTCGGCGCTTATCGTTGCCGTGATAATTAAAACCTTTTTCGTGCATTTCTTTTACGTCCCGTCAGGTTCGATGCAGAACACCCTGGGAATTGGCGATCGGATCGCCGTTAATAAATTCTCGGCGATGTTTAGCGATATCCGCCGTGGTGAAGTTGTTGTCTTCAAAGATCCTGCTGGATGGCTAGGAACCCCTCCACCTCCAACAGGAGATGTTTTCACACGCGAATTAAAGCGAGCGCTCGTCGATGTTGGCGTGATGCCAGATCCAGCTACCCAGTACTTAGTGAAGCGCACCGTTGGAGTAGGCGGCGATCACATAGTTTGCTGTGATGCCAAGGGTCGTCTACAAGTAAATGGCACTTCAATTAACGAAAGTTATCTCTTTCCGGGTAATGCCCCGAGTGAATCAAAATTTGATGTAACGGTCCCCAAGGGGTTCATCTGGGTCATGGGTGATCATCGCGGAGCGAGCGCAGATTCGCGTTTCCACACCGACGATGTTCATAAAGGTTTTGTTCCACTCAATGATGTAGTTGGGCGCGCGGAATTTGTTGTCTGGCCGCTTAATCACACCAAGTTCTTATCGGTCGCACATGACCTCTCAAAGGTACCGGTTAAAAAGTAGCCGCAATGTCCGGCATTGAAGCCTCACTGCGCACCAGCGGAGTTATGCGAATTGCTGGAGTCGATGAAGCGGGGCGAGGTCCCTGTGCCGGCCCACTCGTAGTCGCGGCAGTTATCCTCAAAGATTCTGATTCTCCAGCGCTCTCGCGGGTGCGCGACTCCAAGGCCTTAACTGAAAAGGTTCGAGAGGAACTCTACGAAGTTGTCATCGATCAGGCCCTCAGTTATTCCATTATCGAAATTTCACCTGAAGAGATCGACCGCCTCGGACTTCATAAATCCAACCTGGAAGGAATGCGGCGCGCCATCAATTCTCTCGCGATAGTTCCGGAGTACGTTCTCACTGATGGATACGCCATCGAAGGACTCGCTATCCCAAATTTGGCGGTCTGGAAAGGCGACCAAGTCGCTCTAAGCATCAGCGCCGCATCCATCCTGGCGAAGGTCTATCGCGATCGCATCATGCGCGAGATGGATGTTAAATACCCGGGTTATGGCTTCGCTAGACACAAGGGGTATATAACCGCTGCTCATACCGAGGCTCTGCAAGCGTTGGGTATTACCGAGATCCACCGGAAGAGTTTTGCCAATATAACTTCGCTCTCGTAATTAACAGGGGAAGTTTCTCAACAGCCGTGTTCTGAATGAAATCCCTTCGCAAGTAACCACGCTACTTTCCATTAATGACAAAGCGAGCCAAGCAGATAGGTGCTGATGGAGAGACGCTCGTCGCCTCGTATTTACAAGATCAAGGTGCAGCGATCATTGCAAGGAACTGGCGCATAAAAGAGGGCGAGATAGATCTCGTTGCCAGGTTGGATGGCAGATTGTTATTTGTCGAAGTGAAGAGTCGGACGAGCGACAAGTTTGGACATCCTCTAGAGGCCATTGGGCCCGAGAAAGCACACCGCCTGCAAAGATTGGCACTCGCCTGGATTGCCATGCACGATCAATGGGGCGCCGATTACAGAATTGATTGTGCAGCAGTGCATTTTAGAGATGGCTTAAAACCTCTCATTGAATATCGTGCAGGCGTGCTCTGATGACTTTGGCGCGAGTCAAAAGCATTGCTCTAGTCGGATTGCGCGGCGAGATAGTGGATATTGAAGTAGATATCTCTGATGGATTACCGGGGTACTCCTTGCTTGGACTACCAGATGCGGCGCTTCTAGAGTCGAGAGAGCGCGTGCGAGCGGCGCTGCAAAATTCTGGGTCCGCCTGGCCCAATAAACGAGTCACTGTTTCTCTTTCACCAGCATGGTTACACAAGAGCGGATCTGGATTCGACCTTCCGATTGCGATTGCGCTATTGATGGCGCAGGGTCAGATCTCTGTGCCAGAGATGGGAGATCACATATTTCTCGGTGAACTCGCCCTCGATGGAGCAATCAAACCGATTCGGGGAGTCCTGCCCGCCTTATTAGCCGCTTCGGGGCGTGGAATAACGACCGCCATAGTGCCGTTCGCGAATGCTGCGGAGTCAAAGGGTTTTGTGGGAATTAAGGCGATAGGCGTATCCCATTTGAGCGAAGTTATCGCCTTCATTGCAGATGGGGTAATCCCGGATGTGGACTATGAAGAGCCCAATGAAATTGGCCAATCCCCTCTCGATTTAAGTGAAGTCGTTGGTCAGAAGCGCGCGCGATTCGCTTTAGAAATCTCCGCAATTGGTGGACATCATCTCTTGTTGATTGGACCGCCCGGCACAGGTAAGACGATGTTGGCGGAACGAATTCCAACCATCATGCCGCCGCTGTCGCACGCGGAAGCTATTGAAGTGGCGGCAATTCATTCGATAGGCGGCGCACTAGGTGAGAGAAACCTTGATTCACGAACCCCACCTTTTGTATCTCCGCACCACACAACTACCGCCACGGCAATGGTGGGCGGTGGGGCACACCTCATCAAGCCCGGTGCTTGCTCCATGGCTCACGGTGGAGTGCTCTTCATCGACGAAGCTCCTGAATGTAAACCGGGAGTTCTCGATTCTCTCAGGCAACCGCTCGAATCAGGTTCGGTTGCCATATCTAGAGCCACTGGGACCATCACTTTTCCCGCAGATTTTCTATTAGTGCTGGCCGCAAATCCTTGCCCCTGCGGACGATTCAATGGAAAAGGGAGGGCATGTATCTGCAGTTCTCTGCAGATTCGGCGTTATTTACAACGACTCTCTGGACCACTGTTGGATCGGATAGATATTCGAACCTTCGTCGAGGTGCCGACGCGAACTGAGTTGGCTGCTAGCCAAGTCGGTGAATCGAGCGAGGTTGTTCGCTCCCGCGTCATTGCCGCCCGCGCTGTAGCCGCCGAGAGATTCAACAATGATTCCTGGAGCACCAATTCGCAGATTCCAGCGAGCCAATTGCGAGCCCGCTTTCGCGCGACAAGAGAGGGAATGGCCTTCTTACATACAGAACTCGACCATGAACGTTTGAGTGCACGGGGATATCACAAGGTAATGCGGTTGGCCTGGACCATCGCGGATCGAAACGGAGTTGCAACTCCCGGATTGGCCGAAGTTGAGAACGCCTTTCAATTGCGTCAAGGCGTTGAAATAGCATGAGGGTTACACCAGCCGGTGCGCACCTGGCTCTCCTAGCGCTCTTTGAAGGCGGAAATGAATATTGGAGTTCTGAGTACCTTCGCTACGGTGCCCAAGAGTTGGTAGAACGAATTTCAGATGGTGCTTACACGGATTACAAGAAGAGCGGTTTCAAATTAAGTGGCTCGCTCGCGAAGATCGAGGCCGAAGCGTTAGAGCAGCAAGTTGCAGATGCCGGAGCTTTTCTGCTCACGCGAAGTGATGTGGATTGGCCATCTCGATTGGATGATCTCAAGGCACCTCCCATAGCGCTTATTGGACGCGGCGCTCGGGCCGCACTGGGAAATCTGGATCTCTCTCTTTCCATTGTGGGAACTCGTAATCCAACCGAATATGGAGTGCGGATAGCTGGTGACTTTGCGGCGGGTGCGGTCGATAGAGGTTGGACTGTAGTCAGTGGCGGAGCGTTCGGTATCGATAGCGCTGCACATCGTGGTGCAATTATTGCTGAAGGAGAGACCGTCGCGATTCTTGGTGGGGGAGTGAGCTCGGTTTTTCCAAGTGGTAATGATCGACTCTTTCGCGAAATTGTTGAAAACGGATTACTTCTCTCTGAAGTTCTACCCAATGTGCACGCCATTCCTTCACGCTTTCTCACACGCAATAGATTGATAGCAGCGATCTCGCGCGCGACAATCGTCGTTGAAGCCGCCTTTAGGAGTGGCTCGCTTCGTACCGCTCGTGATGCCGCAGAGATCTTTCGTCCCGTCCTTGCCGTTCCCGGCCCGGTAACTTCGCCCACCAGCGATGGCTGCCACCGTTTGATCGGTGAAAGGACCGCCGAAATCGTCACGTCGATAGCAGACTTCATGGAACTGGTCGGCCCGCTCTAGGTTTAATGGGAGACTACGCCTATGACAACAGAGCACCGCGCCGGATTCGTTGCGGTAATTGGACGCCCTAATGTGGGCAAGTCCACTCTGGTTAATGCTCTTGTCGGCAAGAAGATTGTAATTACCTCGGCTCACCCGAACACGACACGTAATCCGATTCGCGGAATTATCTCTCGTCCCGATTATCAGATGATCCTCGTAGATACCCCGGGTATCCATAAACCCAAGACTTTGCTCGGCACTCGCCTCAACGCCATGGTGCAAGAGAACCTTGAATCTGTGGATGCCGCGCTGCTCTGCCTACCCGCTGATGAAGCGATCGGCGCTGGGGATGAGTACATCGTCAAGCAGTTGGGACATATCCGTCACATTTATATCGCAGTGACAAAGGTTGATACCGCAAAGAATGATGATTTGATTGCCAAGCTCGTTGAAGTCTCTAATTTCATCGCCAAGACCGGCATTACTGTCGATGAGATCGTGCCAATCTCGGCTAAGAATCTAGAGCAGACCGATTTGTTACTCGATCTCTTAGTCAAGGCGCTGCCAGCATCCCCGTCTCTTTACCCCGAAGATATTGATACCGATCAGGCCGCGGAGCTGCACATCACCGAATTGATCCGCGAAGCCGCTATCCAAGATTTATATGAAGAGCTACCCCACTCGGTCATGGTGACTATCGATGAGATGAGCAAGCGCGAAGGTAAGAACTTTTACGATATTCACGCCACGATCCACGTGGAGCGCGACTCCCAGAAGTCGATCATCATCGGCCCACAAGGAAGTCGCTTGAAAGATATTGGCATGCGCGCTCGTGCCGGAATCGAAACCTTCCTGGATGGCAAGAGTTATTTGGGGCTGCATGTAAAGGTATCCAAAGAGTGGCAGCGCGATCCAAAGGCGCTGGCACGATTGGGATTTACCGAGTAACTGGCTTTCTGCTCGCGTAGTACGAACCGATCATTACCAGTGGTAAGCCGACCAAAATCCCTGTAGTTAATTTTTCGTGTAAAACGATAACTCCAAGAAGAACGGCCACGCCGGTATTTATATAAGCGACGAGTGAAGCACGAGCAGCGCCGATATCTGCCAAGATCTTGAAGAAGACCACGAAAGCTATCGCCGTTGGGAAAATGCCGAGCGCGATGAGGGAGTAAATAGAATTTGCGCGAACATGATGGTGGGGCCATTGCGAAATTGCAAAGGGTAGATACATCAATGTTGCAATCAACATCGCTATCCCGTTGACCGCCGCTCCATCCAGCTCGGGGATTTTATAGCGCACTAAAGTCGGTGCGATTGCATAGGCCATTGCGGCAAGTATGAGAAGAAGAATTGCTACTGCATCTACCTTGCCCTGCAGGCTTTCGATTCCGACCACTAAACAGATTCCAAGGAAGCCAACTGCAAGACCGATGAGGCGAGAGGAGTGCCATACGGTTTTATCGCCGAGCGCCCCGTTGAGAAGAGTGGCCCAAATGGCGACGGTTGCAATAAGAAGTGCAGCGAGCCCCGAGTTGAGTTTTGTCTCCGCCTGGCTTATAAATCCCCAGGGACCGACTATTTCAATAATTCCGTATGCAGCGATCCACTTGATCTGCTTGAGTGCAGGCCTAAAAGTACCGCGCCGCATTGCGTAGGGGATAAGGAGCGCCGCGCCAATTGCCACGCGCGAGAAGACAACGAATGCCGGCGTGAATTGTCCGGGTGCAACCGCTACACGAATGAGCAGGTAGGGAACTCCCCAAAGTAGCCCAGCTAGGCCGAAATTAATCCAACTGCTGCGTTTCACCAGGTAACCGTGGCATCGCGCAGGGTGCGGTATCTATCCATGACCTCTGGTGTCGCCTTGGTTTGCACATGAGTGACCTTACCTAAGTTCCACTCCGGTGCTTCACCAAGGAGCGCCCACGCGGCTTGGCGCGCTGCGCCATCGGCTACATATTCACCAGCGGGCGGAATAATCACTTCACGCCCGAAGAGCGCGGAGGCAATCTCTCCGACGGCGGGATTCTTGGCCGCTCCGCCAACGAGAAAGATTCGATTGATTGCAACGCCCTGTTGAACCAGCGCATCAACAGCATCGGCCAGGCCAGCCAACATTCCCTCAATCATCGCGCGAGCAATATTTTCAGGATTGGAATTACTTAAGTTCATTCCAGCAAAAACGCCTGTTGCATCCGGACGGTTAGGAGTGCGTTCACCTTCAAAGTAGGGGAGCAGTGTTAAACCATTTGCGCCGGCTGGAGCATTGAGCGCCAATTCGGAGAGGCGATCGAAGGAGACTCCCAAGATGCGCGCCGCAGCATCGAGAATGCGCGCAGCGTTGAGCGTGCAAACAAGAGGCAAATAATTTCCGGTGAGATCAGCAAAGCCTGCGACAGTTCCCGTGGCTTCGTGAGTTGGAGTAGTAGATACAGAGAATGCCGTTCCGCTGGTGCCCAGAGATACGACGACATCTCCGGCGACTGCTTGCACGCCAAACGCTGCGCCAGCATTGTCTCCAGCTCCGGCGCCGATCTTTACGCCTTCTGGGGTGACGCCACCGAAAATATTGCTAGAAACAATTCGGGGTAGATAAATTTCGCGATCGCTCTTCAGCGCCAGCGCCACTAAATCTTTGCGATAACTTGAAGAGACGGGATTGAAATATCCGGTGCCGGAGGCATCGCTGCGATCGGTAAATAATTGTGAGAATTCTCTTGCACCTTGCAATTTCCAAGACAACCAATCATGGGGGAGCGCGATCGCCCCAATTTGCGCCGCGAGCTCTGGTTCGTGATCGGCCATCCAGCGCACTTTGCTGGCGGTAAATGAGGCCACCAGGACCGAACCGGTTGCATCTGCCATCGCTTGATTTCCCCCGGCTTCGCGGTTGAGATCTGCGGCGGCCTCGGCAGAACGGGTGTCGTTCCACAAGAGAGCGGGGCGCAAAATTTCTCCAGCGCTATTGAGGGCTACTAGGCCATGTTGCTGGCCGCCTACTGAGATGGCACTCACATCGGCCAGGCCACCTGCCATGGCAATGGCATCTTGCAAGGCGCTCCACCAACGCTCGGGATCGACCTCGGTCCCATCTGGGTGAGGGGCACGACCTTCACGAATCAAGGCACCGCTTTGGGTATCTCGAATCACTACTTTGACGGATTGGGTCGATGAATCCACGCCTGCAATAAGGGCCATGGCGCAAGGGTAGACTGCGCTAGTCAGCGTTGACCACCACGGGAGCCAATTCTCCCGTTAATCAGGATTTGATCTAAGTACTGGAGTTAGAGATGCGTTTTGGTGTTCTTACAGGCGGCGGAGATTGCCCCGGCCTCAATGGCGTAATTCGTGCGGTAGTTCGCAAAGGTGTTAAAGAGTACGGATACGACTTCGTCGGCTTCCGCGACGGTTGGAAGGGTCCACTCGAAGGCCTCACCATGACGCTCGACCTCGCCTCAACGCGCGGGATATTGCCTAAGGGCGGAACGATTCTCGGCTCATCACGCACCAACCCTTTTAAGATTGAGGGCGGCGTAGAGAAGATTCGTGAGAATTTAGAAAAGCTCGGCATCGATGCGCTTATCGCAATCGGCGGAGAAGATACCCTCGGCGTTGCCACTAAGTTGGATGCTCTCGGAGTAAAAGTAATTGGTGTTCCCAAGACGATCGACAACGATCTCAATAACACCGACTTCACATTTGGCTTTGATACCTCGGTAAATATTGCAATGGAAGCGATAGATCGCCTCCACACAACTGCACAGTCTCATCACCGCGCACTCGTGGTTGAAGTTATGGGCCGTCACGCAGGCTGGATCGCGCTGCATGCTGGCATCGCCGGTGGCGCTGCCGCCGTTCTGATTCCTGAAGTGAAGTTCTCGACCGAGAAAGTTGCGGCCTGGGTTAACTCCCGCTTCGCAGATGGCTTTGCACCAATCATCGTTATTGCCGAAGGCGCTATCCCACAAGATGGCGATATGCAGGTAAAAGATCAGACTCTCGATGCCTTTGGGCACGTTAAGTTATCCGGAATTGGTGACTGGCTCGCGGCTGAAATTGAAGCGAAGACTGGCCACGAAACACGTACCGTCGTCCTCGGACACATCCAACGCGGTGGAACTCCCACAGCTTTCGATCGCGTCCTCTCGACTCGTTTTGGCCTAGCGGCAATCACCGCGGCCCACGAAGGTAATTGGGGCACGATGGCAGCCCTGCATGGAACAAAGATTGAAATGGTTCCGCTGGAGTCTGCAACGGGCGAGCTAAAACTCGTCGACCTATCTCGTTATGCGGAATCCGAGGTCTTCTTCGGATAATTAGTCGTCGCGTTGACTTCTAAACTCCCTAGGCTTCCCTCATGACAAACCTCGATACTTTGTTTACCCCTGGACTCGTTGCGGCCCAACAGCCGCAATGGCCAGGTGGACCTGACGGTGCTGCTGTTGCACAAGCCGTGGCCGAGCTGAAGAAGTTACCACCACTGGTCTTTGCTGGTGAGTGCGATAATCTCAAAGCGAAGGTTGCGGATGCGCAAGCTGGTCGCGCGTTCTGGTTGCAAGGTGGGGATTGTGCCGAAACTTTTGCCTCGGCGACGGCAGATTCAATCCGCAATCGAATCAAGACAATTTTGCAGATGGCCGCGGTATTGCAATATGCCTCATCGCTGCCCGTCATCAAGGTCGGTCGCATGGCAGGACAATTTGCCAAGCCACGTAGTAATGATCTTGAGACTCGTGATGGCGTAACGCTTCCTGCCTACCGCGGGGATGCGGTCAATGACATTGAATTTACGCAAGAGTCACGCCAGCCCAATCCACAGCGCTTGGTTCAGGTCTACAACACATCGGCCGCCACTCTCAATTTGGTTCGCGCCTTTACGCAAGGTGGTTTTGCGGATCTGCGCCAGGTCCACGAATGGAACAAGGGTTTCGCTAATGATCCACGCTATGGCCAGCGCTATGAGCAGATGGCCAATGAGATCGGTCGCGCCCTCAACTTCATGACTTCTGCGGGGGTCGATCCCGAGAGCTTCAAGAAGGTGGACTTTTACTCCAGCCATGAAGCGCTGATTTTGGAATACGAGAAGGCGCTCACCCGCATCGACTCGCGCACCGGAAATGCTTACGACGTATCGGGCCACATGGTCTGGATCGGGGAGCGGACCCGCCAGTTAGATGGAGCGCATCTAGATTTCGCCTCGAAGATTCACAACCCAATCGGAGTCAAACTCGGACCAAAGTCGACCGTCGAGGATGCTCTTACATTGATTAATAAATTGAACCCTGCCAACGAACCAGGTCGCCTGACATTTATTACCCGCATGGGAGCCGGACTTGTCCGCGAAAAACTTCCCGCGCTGGTCGATGCGGTAAATAAATCAGGTGCCCACGTGCTCTGGGTCTGTGACCCAATGCACGGAAACACCTACGAGGCACCCAGTGGCTACAAAACTCGACGCTTTGATGATGTTCTCGATGAAGTTCGTGGCTTCTTTGAAGTGCACAAGGCGCTTGGCACACACCCGGGCGGAATTCATATCGAGCTGACCGGCGACGATGTCACCGAATGTGTCGGTGGCGGCGAACAGATTTCTGAAGCAGATCTAGCCAATCGCTACGAGACGGCCTGCGACCCACGATTGAATCACACCCAGTCGCTCGAATTAGCCTTCCTAGTCGCCGAAATGTTGCGAGATCGCTAACCACTTTTAGATCTTTCAATTAAGCGGGAGTTCAATTACTCTTATCAAATGCTCCTCACCGCTACTGCTAAGACACCGGTGGGTGCACTTCAACTCATTGCAAACGAGCATGTCTTGCTTGCCGCTGGGTTTGGACCACTACGTGAACTGAGTGCGCGCCTTGATAAATCTGACTATGACTTGGGGTTTAAGGCTGTAAAAACCATTCCGATTATCAGTGACCTGATTCAGGATTATTTTGATGGAGATTTCGCGGCGCTTAATGGAATCAAGGTGAGACAACCCGGTCCTGAATTTTCGCAGGCAGTGTGGAAGGCGATGCGCAAGATTCCGGCGGGAAAGACGATGAGTTATGCCGATCTCGCTGACCGCGCTGGTTCACCAAATGCGGTACGCGCTGCCGGAAGTGCCTGCGCTCGAAATTTAATAGCCCCAATTATTCCTTGCCACCGCGTGGTGAAGACTGGTGGCGAGTTAGGAAACTACGCCTACGGATTGCATTTTAAAGAAGAGTTACTTCGCTTTGAAGGCGCGCTCCACTAATTCGGGAAGCACCGAATTTACCTTTGCAACATCGGCCGCGCTCACATCCAAGTGAGTAACCAACCGCAAGATGGTGGGGCCAACAGTGCTCGCCAAGATGCCAGCGTTTTTGAGTTCACCATTGAGTTCGGCAGCGCTGCGCGCGGCTCCTGCTAAATCCAAAATAACGATATTTGTATCTACTTCTGCGGGGTTAACCACCGCTGGAGCAACTGCGCTCACGGCAGATGCCAGCGACCGGGCGTGCCCGTGATCTTGCGATAGGCGATCGATGTTGTTATCCAACGCATAATGACCAGCTGCCGCCAGCATTCCTATTTGACGCATCCCGCCGCCGTAGCGTTTACGCCAGATTCGCGCACTAGCAACGCGCTCTTTGTTGGAGAGCATCAGCGATCCAACGGGAGCACCTAGTCCTTTGGATAAGCAGACCGAGACGGTGTCAAAATACTTTCCATACTCGAGAAAAGATACCCCCGAGGCAACGTGCGCATTCCAGATTCGAGCCCCATCAAGGTGCATCAACAGACCCATCTTCAGCGACTGCTCGCGAAGTTCTTGAATTTCAGTAATTGATTGCACCGTGCCGCCACCAAAGTTGTGCGTATTTTCGACGGCGATGGCGGTGGTGGAAACCTGATACGGGCCAGAGTCGGGGCGGGCGATCCTTAGTGGATCTGCAGCGCGCAGGATGCCGCGCGGGGATTCCCAAGTGCGAGTTGTGATTCCGCTAAATGCGGCGCCAGCGCCTAGCTCGGCGCGAACAATATGAGAGAAAGTTTCGGTTATTAGTTCTTCGCCGGGCTTAACTAATTGGCGAATCCCGAGTTGATTTGCGAGTGAGCCGGTGGCGGTAAAGAGGGCGGCCTCAAAGCCAAAGAGTGCGGCAACTCGCTCCTCGAGTGAATTAGCGGTTGGATCATCGCCATAAACATCATCGCCGACAGCGGCGCTCATCATTGCCGCGCGCATCTCGGCGCTGGGTTTTGTTACGGTGTCGGATCGTAGATCAATCATTGGGCAATCTTCTCATGGCCAGCAACTCCTTGGGTCATTTGCGGTTCATCGAAGAGGATTGCGAGATACAGCCCGACCATCATGCATATTCCACCGACAATGGTTCGCCAGGTCAAATGCTCGTGAACCAAAACAACACCAAAGACCGCAGCAAAGATGTATTCCATGGTGAGGATGATGCCGACGCTCGTTGCCGACATAAAAGATTGGGCCCATGTTTGAACCATAAAAGCGAAGGCGCTTGCCGCAATTGCACAGTAGATGATGACTGCCCACACACCTCGATCATGGGGAGCGTGAAATCCACTCTTGAATGATCCGACTAGGGCGAGCAAACCGACAGTTGCCATTTGGATCATCGCTAGCGCGTATGAATCACGGTTCGGGCTCCAACGACCCAATCCAATGATGTGTAGGGCGAAGAAGAGCGCTCCCACAAGTACCAAGAATTCGCCCAACCCTATGGATAGGCCGTGAAGTGAGAGAAAGCCCGTGCCAATAGTCGCTAATCCGACCGCGAACCATTGCATTCTGGAAATTTTATGGCGGAAAAAAACTGCCGCAATTAATGGAACGAAGATGGCATATAAACCGGTGATAAACCCAGTTTTGGCTACGGTGGTGAGCGTCAGCCCAAAGGTTTGGAAGATATAGCCCAGGCCGAGAAATAGTCCAGCCATGATGCCTCGCAGCAAGAAACTAGGCGTTATGTGGCGAAAGGATTGTGGCCGGATGAGCGCCATGATGAGGGCGGCCACCAAAAATCGCCAAGCGAGAAATGAATTGACATCAATTCGACCGAGCGAATGCTTCATAATCGCAAAAGTACTTCCCCACACCAGCGCAACTGTTAATAACAGTGCTGTAGGAATCGATTTATGTTCTTTGAAATTCACTTTCGCTTACTTCGCATTTTTTTCAAGAGCGCGATTTCGGCGCCATGCTCTGGCTCTTGGCCAGGGGTCTCCAGGATCAGCGGAGCGTTAGCAACGGCTGGGTGAGCGATCAACTCTTCAAATGCTTTCAGCCCAATCTCGCCATCGCCCAGATTCTGATGGCGATCTTTAAGAGCGCCACAAACATCCATCGAATCATTGGTGTGAATCAATTTGATGCGTTCGATTCCAACGAGTGAAACGAGCAGGTCGAGAGTCTCGGTCATCCCACCTTTTTTGGCGATGTCATGGCCGGCCGCGAAGACGTGGCAGGTATCGAGACAGACACCGACCTTGGGATGCCACTCCAGCGCTTCAAAATACATAAGTAGATCATCAAGTTTTTTAACGAGAGATTGTCCTTGACCTGCAGTTGGCTCCAAAAGCAGCCACGGGTCGGTCTCTTTCAAATTATTCAGTACTGGCATCATGCCCTCTTTGATCTGCTTCCAAGCAGTAGGCACATGCGTTACATCAACCGCCGATCCGGTATGGATCACAGTTCCCAGGGCGCCGATTTCGCGGGCTCTCTTTAAAGAGTATGCGGTAGAGGCAAGCGAGTTCTC
>Ga0194037_1001733_pt1 | contig 15300 bp, 12 predicted proteins | sample JunL306m_MetaG_FD_148653 | JGI IMG/M metagenome (GOLD analysis project Ga0194037, IMG submission 148653) | Anoxic zone freshwater microbial communities from boreal shield lake in IISD Experimental Lakes Area, Ontario, Canada - Jun2016-L304-6m | ecosystem: Environmental > Aquatic > Freshwater >...
AGCGGTCAACAGAACAGAATCTAATCGATCCAAAATTCCACCGTGGCCAGGAAGGATGGATCCCATATCTTTGAGGGAGAGATCGCGCTTCATGGCGCTTTCGATGAGGTCCCCGCTTGTTGCTGTAAATACAACCATCAAGCCGATGATTGCACCGATCCACCAGTGCAAATGCAGCAGATAATGGAAACTCAACGCCCCGCCAGCAACTGTGAAAACAATCGAACCTGCGAAGCCTTCCCACGACTTCTTGGGGCTTATGGTGGGAGCAAGTGGATGTCGGCCAAATAGAACGCCAACGAGATAACCAAAAGTGTCATTACAGCTCACCAATATTACAAAGGTCATTACTCTGCTGAGTCCGTCACTTGGACGAGCCAACAAGACGAGAAAACCAGCCAGAAATGGGAGGTAGATGAGCACCAGCGATGTTGCAGTTGCGCTCTTTACGAAACCATCTGGACCTTTTCGCAACAAAAGAATAAGAAGGTTGGGAAGGGATATAGCTGTGGCCACGGCAAGTCCGGCTACTCCCCCGCGCCATGTTGCAATCACGAGTGCCAAGGTCGCTACGATCAAAGCAGGTTCTGAAATAAAAGTTTTTGCTAGCGCAAATGCTCGAGCAATCTCACGGATTCCGAGAATTACGGCCACGGCAACGAGAAAAGCGAATATCGCCCGATGATAGGCAAGAGTTGCCCAGACAATTGTCACGAGAGAAAGACTCACACCGATTGACGGGATGAGCTTTCGCCCCGCCTTTCGGTTGATCGCCTCGTTTATTGCGTGCAGGTCATCCATGATTGCAGTGAATTCTCAGACCTCGAGAAGTTCAATCTCCTTATGTTTGAGCAAGTCATCAACTTTGGAGACGCGTTCAGAAGTCATCTTTTCTAGGTCTTTTTCACCGCGGGTAAGGTCATCTTTACCGATCTCGCCATCTTTTTCGAGCTTCTCAATTGTTTCTTTGGCGTGACGACGAATATTGCGAAGGGAGACTTTTGCTTCTTCAGCTTTGGTACGCACTACTTTGATGTACTCCTTGCGACGTTCTTCTGTGAGCTGAGGGAAATTTACGCGGATGACAACGCCATCATTTCCTGGGTTAACGCCCAAATCTGACTCGCGGATCGCCTTTTCGATGGAGGCCATCGCGCCCTTATCAAAGGGAGAGATGATTGCCATTCGTGCTTCTGGTACCTGAAAGGATGCCAATTGTGAAAGCGGCGTATACGTCCCGTAGTAATCGACCATGATCTTGTTAAAGAGTGATGGATGAGCACGCCCAGTGCGGATGGTGGCAAAATCTTCCTTGGCCACATCAACCGCTTTGTTCATCTTTGTATCGGCATCAGCAAGAGTGCTTGCTACATCGCTCATTCGTACTCCTTGTTTGATATCTAGTTATTGTGCTTACGCGACAAGAGTTCCAATTACTTCACCACGCACTGCGCGTGCGATGTTCCCGTTTGTCATTAAATCAAAAACGACAATAGGTAAATTATTTTCCCGGCACAAACTAAATGCTGCAGCATCTGCAACTGCCAATGACTTAGTGATCACTTCGTCATAGGAGATCGTGTCAAACTTAACCGCCGTAGGATCTTTTTTAGGATCAGCTGAATAAACACCGTCTACCCCGCTTTTGCCCAGAAGTAGCGCCTCAGAACCAATCTCCAGAGCGCGCTGAGCTGCAACTGTGTCGGTCGTAAAGAATGGCATCCCTGCTCCTGCACCGAAAATAACAACGCGACCCTTTTCAAGGTGGCGAATGGCTCGGCGTGGAATGTACGGCTCGGCAACTTGACCCATGGTGATTGCAGTCTGAACGCGCGTATCGACTCCCAACTTCTCTAGGAAGTCTTGAAGAGCCAGGCAGTTCATAACCGTACCGAGCATGCCCATGTAGTCAGCGCGTGCCCGGTCCATACCCAATTGCTGTAATTCGGCCCCGCGGAAATAGTTTCCGCCTCCGACGACGACCGCTACCTGTACGCCAGAGCGCACCACATCCGCAATTTGTTTTGCTACATCTTGCACAACATCAGGATCAACACCGATGCCTTTGGCTCCACCAAAAACTTCTCCAGATAGCTTAAGGAGCACTCGCCCGTATTTACCTCTACTGCCGGGCATAAGTGCTCCTTTCGCTATTTATCTAGAGTCTAATTGTCTCGTCTATGAAGGTTATTGACCCACGCGGAAGCGATGGAATGCCTTTACGACAGTTCCGGCCTCATCGAGAATCTGCTTCACCGTCTTCTTGGCATCCTTGGCGAAAGCCTGCTCAATGAGGCTCACTTCCTTCACGAATCCAGTAACGCGGCCTTCAACGATTTTCGTAAGGGAAGCCTCAGGCTTGCCTTCGTTGCGAGCAGTCTCCTCAGCCAGACGACGCTCATTTTCGATGAGTTCAGCAGGAACATCTTCACGATTGACATAGGTTGGACCGAATGCCGCAATGTGCTGTGCGACATCCTTACCGACGCCTAAAGCATCCTTAGTCAGCTGAACAAGAACGCCAACCTGAGGTGGAAGATCTGGACTGGTGCGGTGAAGATAGATTCCAACAGGGGAACCATCAAGAACTGCAACGCGGCGAACTTCGATCTTTTCGCCCAACGTTGCATTTCCTTCATCGACTGCATCTTGAACCTTGCGGCCGGGCTTAATTTCTGAAGCCAGAAAGGCATCGAGGTCAGATGTCTTCACGGTCTCAAGTTGTGTAAGAAGTTCATCGGCAAGTGCTTGGAAACGATCACCCTTGGCAACGAAGTCAGTCTCACAGTTGAGTTCTAGCATCACGCCGAGGTTGTCTTGAACCCTTGCGATAACTAGTCCGTTAGATGTTGTGCGGCCTTCACGCTTGGTGACGCCTTTCAAACCTTTGACGCGGATGATGTCGACAGCCTTGTCGAAATCACCTTCTGCTTCATCTAACGCCTTCTTGCAATCGAGCATTCCTGCTGCAGTTGCTTCACGAAGTTTCTTTACATCTTCTGCAGAGTATTTCAACTTATGCCTCCACTGTCGGTGCTGCTGCTTCTACAACTGGTGCTGCCGCGCCATCTAGGATTTCTTTCTCCCAGTCAGCAAGTGGCTCTCCTGCTGCAACTTCTGCAACTGCATCTGGCTTAACTTCTTCCTTTACATTTGCAACGCGAGCCTGAAGGCCAGCAGCAATCGCATCTGTGATGACGCGAGTAAGAAGGCCGATGGAGCGAATTGCATCATCGTTGCCAGGAATCTTGAAATCAACTTCATCTGGATCGCAGTTAGTGTCCAAGATTGCAATAACAGGAATGCCAAGCTTCTTGGCTTCTGCAACTGCCAGGTGCTCCTTCTTTGTATCCACTACCCAGATCGCGCTAGGCAACTTGGTCATGTTACGAATTCCGTTGAGGTTCTTGTTGAGCTTCTCGCGCTCGCGACGAAGTACAAGCAATTCCTTCTTGGTTAACAATTGGTCATTGGCAGTTTCAAGGGCTTCGAGTTCCTTGAGGCGCTGAATACGCTTGTAGACAGTTGGGAAGTTTGTAAGCATTCCGCCCAACCAGCGCTCGGTGACATATGGCATGCCAACGCGTGCAGATTGCTGAATGATTGGCTCCTGCGCCTGCTTCTTCGTTCCAACATAAAGAACATGTCCGCCCTTTGCTACAACATCCTTCACGAATTCATAGGCGCTATCAATAAGGCCCAATGACTGCTGGATGTCGATGATGTAGATGCCATTGCGCTCGGCAAAAATAAAGCGCTTCATCTTTGGATTCCATCGACGAGTCTGGTGTCCGAAGTGGACTCCGCTGTCGAGTAGTTCTCGCATTGTTACAACCGCCATGGCGGCACACTCCTTCTTGCGAACCATAGAAAGTTCGCTCTCGGTTAATGGCTCAACTCTTTGTTGGCCCGTCGCACTCATTGACACCGACCAAGATTTTTAAGGCCTTGGACCGAGGTGGTTTTCCTCTTTTGCAAGCAAAGGAGGCGAGTGCTGAGATGTCACACGTCACGAGGACCTGTGCGTCGCCAATCTTACCTGAGGTTTGAGCGTGAGAAATCCACAGGCTAAGCCCGAGGATGAGCCTGCTTAAAGGCCGATTGCAGTCGGGCAGTGGAAACGTGGGTGTAAATCTGAGTCGTTGCCAAGGATGCGTGCCCCAAAATCTCCTGAACGGTGCGCAAATCAGCTCCCCCTTCGAGGAGGTGGGTTGCCGCCGAATGACGAAGGGCATGGGGACCCATTCGCTCAAATCCTTCCAGAGCCGAGAGCGCGTTATAAACGACGGTTCGCACGGTGCGCTGATCAATTCGTTTTCCTCGAGCCCCAAGGAAGAGAGCGCTTGCTGATTCACTTTTTTGAAGCGCTTGGCGCCCATCTTTAAGCCACTCTTTTAATGCGCGCATCGCAGGATTTCCGATGGGAATCGTTCGCTCCTTATTTCCTTTTCCCAATACGCGAATTGTTTGGCGTTCATAATCAATGTCAGCAATATCTAGACCGCAGAGTTCAGCAACGCGAGCACCGGAGGCATAGAGAATCTCCACCATCGCGCAATCTCGCAGGGCAATCGGTGTTTCCTCCTCTCCAACGCGATGTGCCAAGGCGTCCATTGCCAATGTGGCACTCGCAACATCGAGAACTTCTGGAAGAGTCCTATGGGATTTAGGCGTAGCCAAGGAAACGCCAACATCGCTGGCAGTGAAGTGATTCTTATGCGCCCACTTCGTAAAGAGGCGAATGGAAACAGCGCGACGTGCAAGTGAGGTACGCGCTCCCCCTTTGACTTGCATATTTGCAAGCCAAGAGCGCAAATGCGAAAGTTGAAGGTCTGAAATCGATTCAATGCCCAGCAAATCTAAATGTGAGATCAATGATTCAAGATCGCCCATATATGCGCGCACACTGTGTGACGAAAGGTTTCGTTCGGTGCGCAAGTGTCGCTCAAATGAAGCAGCCACTTCAGCGAAACCGACGGAGGACATGTCCTTAGGTTACTCGGGAGACCTGCCTTGGCGGAGTAAGCCATAGGTAACGGCATCTTCAAGTGCCATGGCCGAGGCGGCGATCACGTTTTCATGTACGCCGACGGTATTCCACTCTCCCTTACTATCGCTTGTCTCAACAAGAACGCGCGTGATTGCCCCTGTGCCAAGGCGACCCTCAAGGATGCGAACCTTGTAATCGGTCAGCTCTAGCGCAGCAAGTTCTGGATAGAACTGCAGGAGCCCAGATCTGAGCGCATTATCAAATGCGTTAACCGGTCCATTACCGCTTCCATTGCATGAAATCTTTTTACCTTGCGCTGTAATAGTTACTTCAGCAGTAGTCGTAATTGTACGGTCTGCCGCCTTCTCAACCGTTGTGATCCAGTGATCAATGGTGAAAAAACGCGGACGCACGCCAGTGGCTTCTTCACGCAGTAGTAGCTCGAATGATGCATCGGCTGCTTCAAAAGTGAAACCGCGAGATTCCATCTCTTTAACGCGCTCAACGACTCGGCCTATGAGTTCGCGATCTCCATGAAGTTCAACGCCAAGTTCCTGTGATTTCAATTCAATCGATGCGCGTCCTGCCATATCTGAAACCAACATTCGCATGTCGTTTCCAACAGAGGAAGGATCTTCGTGCTGATACAACGAAGGATCAACTTTGATCGCACTTGCATGCAAGCCCGCCTTGTGGGCGAATGCCGAAACACCGACATAAGGCTGGCGTGCACTTGGAGAAACATTTGTCACTTCTGCAACTGCGTGCGAAATACGAAACGCCTCAGGTAGGTGACCTGCAGGCAATACCTGTTGACCCTTTTTCAATTGCAGGTTGGCAATGATCGTGACGAGGTCAGCATTGCCGGTGCGCTCACCATAGCCATTAAGAGTTCCTTGAACATGCGTTGCACCCGCAGCAACAGCCGCCATGGAGTTAGCAACCGCGCAACCAGTGTCGTTATGGCAATGAATTCCAAGGCGAGCAGAACTGGAGGTCAAAACATCATGAACAATGTCTGATAGTTCATCAGGCAACATCCCGCCGTTGGTATCACATAATGCAATTACGTCAGCGCCTGCTTCGGCTGCAACACGAACCACTTCAAGTGCATAGGCGCGGTTTGATCTATATCCGTCAAAGAAATGTTCAGCATCAAGAAAAACCCGCTGTCCATTTTCGCGAAGGTGCTTAATAGAATCAACAATCATTGCAAGGTTTTCATCCAGCGTTGTTCGAAGCGCTAAATCAACGTGGCGGTCGTACGCTTTCGCAACGAGGGTCACTGCAGGTGCACCGCTATCTCTCAGCGCGACTAATAGAGAATCATTTTCAGGTTTTACATTAGGGCGACGGGTGGCTCCGAATGCAACAAAAGTGGCGTTCTTGAGAACAAGCTCTTTCTTGGCGCGTGCAAAGAATTCGGTATCTTTTGGATTAGCCCCAGGCCATCCGCCTTCGATGAATCCGACTCCGAGGTCATCAAGATGGCGAGCAATCGTCAACTTATCATGGACGGAGAGATTCAAACCTTCTTGCTGAGCCCCATCGCGCAAGGTGGTGTCATATATATGGAATGCATCGGAAATTGCCATTAGAGGACTTTTTTCATCCAATTGTGCGTGTCAGGGATAGTTCCGTGTTGGATTCCAAGGAGGGTGTTACGGATCTGCATGGTGATCTCCCCTGGCTTTCCATCTCCAGTAACCCATGTGCCCATGGCGCTCTTGGCGCATCCGACAGGTGAAACAACAGCTGCTGTGCCGCATGCAAAAATTTCACTGATCTCACCACTGGCAACGCCATCGCGCCATTCATCAACGCTAATCATTCCTTCTTCGACCTTATAGCCTAAGTCAGCAGCGACGCTGAGAATCGAATCCCGAGTAATACCTGGCAATAAAGTGCCAGTCAGTTTTGGCGTGAAGATCGTGGCATTTGCGCCTGAGCCTTTGACGAAATACAAATTCATTCCGCCCATTTCTTCAACCCACTTGCGCTCAACCGCATCAATCCACACAACTTGATCGCAACCTTCTTTTGCAGCAGCGCGTTGTGCAACGAGTGAGGCTGCATAGTTTCCTCCACACTTTGCCTCGCCCGTACCGCCGAGTGCTGCGCGAACATACTCGGTTGATATCCACACAGTGACCGCATTGGCAGGATTAAAGTACGCCCCTGCTGGGGTAGCAATCAACATATAGAGAGCGCGGTTAGAAGGACGAACGCCTAATCCAACTTCGGTAGCAAACATAAATGGACGGATATAAAGCGACTCACCAACTTTATCTGGAACCCATCCTGCATCTTGCTTTACAAGAGCCTCGACAGTCTCAAGGAAAAGAGCCTCTGGCATTTGCGGAAGTGCAATGCGTTCGGCACTTCGCTTAAATCGTGCGGCATTGGCTTCTGGACGAAAGAGCGCAATCCCCCCGTCAGGCTGACGATATGCCTTCATGCCTTCGAATATTTCTTGACCATAGTGGAAGACCATTGCTGCAGGATCTAGCGAAATCGGTGCATAGGCTTTGAGTTCGGCCGCACCCCAACCATCGGCCTCGGTCCATTCGCACACAACCATGTGATCGGTGTAGTACTTGCCAAAACCTGGGGCAGCAACTTTTTCGCTGCGCTCGGGATCAGGGACTGCATGATTTGATGGAGTGATTGTGATGGACATCGTTATCCTTTCAAAGCGTGAACGATAGCGTCGCCAACCGCAGTGGTACTTCTCTTTGCGTCTCCACGAGCCAGTAAGTCAGCTTCGACTACTCGTTCAATATCTCGCGCGGCATCAGAAAAGCCCAAGTGATCAAAGAGCATCGATACAGACAAGATTGTGGCCGTTGGATCAGCAATGTTTTTACCAGCAATATCGGGGGCAGATCCATGAATCGGCTCAAACATCGAAGGGAACTTTCGTGTTGGGTTGATATTTCCAGAGGCGGCTAAGCCAATTCCCCCTGAAATCGCGGCGGCAATATCGGTCAAGATATCTCCAAAGAGGTTATCCGTGACCACGACGTCGAAGCGGCCTGGATTAGTAATAAAGAACATGGCAGCTGCATCAACGTGCAAGTAGTCAGTCGCGATCTCTGGGAACTCACGTGCCACTTCGTTAAAGGTCCGAGTCCAGAGGCTTCCAGAGCGAGTGAGCACATTGTTCTTGTGCACAAGAGTTAACTTCTTGCGTGGGCGTGCCATAGCTCTGGCAAATGCATCACGAATAACTCGCTCTGCGCCGCGACGTGTGTTGAGACTTTCCTCTGTCGCAATCTCAGCATCAGTACCTAATGCAAGAACACCGCCAGCGCCAACATATGGGCCTTCTGTACCTTCGCGAACAACAATGAAATCAAGAGTGTCAACGCCAGCAAGTGGCGAAGTGACTCCTGGATATAGTCGAGTTGGGCGCAAATTTACGTAGTGATCAAATGCGAAACGAATTTTCAGCAACAGGCCACGCTCTAGAACACCGCTTGGAACGGTGGGATCCCCGACCGCACCCAAGAGAATCACATCGCTCTTCGCAATTTCGTTAAGGACCGAATCAGGAAGAGCTTCACCAGTGCGATGGTAATAAGCAGCGCCGAGGTCGTAATTGGTCTTGGAAAAAGTCAGACCATACTTTGCGGCCACTGCATCAAGAACCTTTAATCCTTCGCCAATGACCTCAGGACCAATTCCATCTCCGGCGATAACTGCAAGGTTGAATGAAGTCTTTGACATTGTTTATGCACCTAACGTTACAGCGCGAGCCAAGTCGGCTCCCGTGATTGTGGCTAATTTGGCGACGACATGTGCCGGTACAGGTGAGTCAACTGTTAAAGCCATCAAGGCTTCTCCTCCTTGGTGGCTTCGGGCAACTTGCATTCCAGCAATATTGATCGAAGATTCACCAAGTGCATTACCAACAGTGCCAATTACGCCTGGACGATCTGTGTACCGCATGAACAGAAGATGCTCGGTTGGCACAAGATCAAGGTCATAATCATCAATGGCAACAATCTTTTGAATTTGTCGAATCCCCATGAGCGTTCCACTTACTGTGATCTTCACCCCGTTGGATAGAGCCGCCTTCAAGGTAAGAAGGTTGCGATGACCATGGGAGACAACATCAGTGGTGACATTAGAAACGAGCCCACGTTGGGCTGCAATTCCAGGTGCATTCACGTAGGTGACATCCTCTGAGCCCAGCGCAGTAAGAGCGCCTCGCAACGCACTAATTGCAAGTACCGAGCAATCGTGTGCGGCAATTTCACCGTTCACTTCGACATCAATACTTACGGGAACTTCTCCTGCTAAGCCAACGAGCACTCCAGCAAGTTTTTCGACCAATGCAAGGGCTGGGCGAACATCTTCGTGAATGATGCCACCTTTAACATTAACGGCGTCAGGTACAAGTTCCCCCGCCAGCGCTTTACGAACCGAAACCGCGACTGCAATGCCAGCCCGCTCTTGTGCTTCATCCGTGGATGCACCTAAGTGGGGCGTTGCAACTACTTGATCCAAAGTGAATAGAGGTGAATCGGTGCACGGCTCAGTGGCAAAAACATCCAAGCCGGCACCTGCAACGCGACCTTCAACAAGTGCGTCATAAAGCGCTGCTTCATCAAGCACGCCACCGCGTGCGGCATTGATAATGCGCACTGATGGTTTAACTTTCTTGAGAGCCTCTACTCCGATGAGATTTGCGGTCTCTTTTGTTTTAGGTAGATGGATTGTGATGAAATCACTGACGGATAAAAGCTCGTCTAAACTCACAAGGCGTACACCCAATTGCGCTGCCCGAGCAGGCTGTAAATATGGATCATAAGCAACAACGCTCATTCCAAATGCCTGCATGCGAGCCGCTACGAGTTGCCCAATTCGGCCAAAGCCCACGATACCGAGAGTTTTTTCAAACAACTCAGCCCCTGTGTATTTTGACCGCGCCCACTTGTTATTGCGTAGCGCTGCATGTGCAGGTGAAATAAAACGTGCTGATGCCAGAAGCAGGCCAATGGCCAACTCCGCAGCGCTGACAATATTTGATGTTGGAGCGTTGACAACCATTACTCCCGCAGCTGTTGCTGCAGGGATCTCTACGTTATCAAGCCCAACACCTGCACGTGCAATAACTTTCAAACCTTTTGCCGCAGTGATTGCTTCCTGATCCATTTTGGTGGCGGAACGAATCAATACTGCATCGACTCCAGCCGCAAGGGCTGCAAGAAGTTCAGCACGATTGGCTCCATCACAATGGCGCACTTCAAAATCAGGCCCAAGCGCATCAAGCGTTGCAGGACTGAGTTCTTCAGCAATCAGAACGACAGGTTTAGCCACGCGCCGCGCTGCCTTCTTTGTAATCATCCTTTGAAGTTTTAACCCACGACATCATCTTGCGAAGTTCGCGTCCAACAGCCTCGATTGGGTGAACCTCACCTTTTGCGCGAGCTGCCTTAAATTCAGGCGCACCTGCATCTTGATCGTCGATGAAGCGCTTAGCAAAATTACCATTTTGAACATCAGCAAGAACTGCTTTCATGTTCTCCTTAACACGTGGATCAATGACGCGAGGTCCTGAAACATAATCGCCGAATTCGGCGGTGTCAGATACTGACCAGCGCTGCTTTGCGATTCCACCCTCGTACATCAAGTCAACGATCAGCTTGAGTTCGTGGAGGCATTCAAAGTACGCAACCTCAGGTTGGTAACCAGCTTCAGTTAATACTTCAAAGCCGTACATAACCAACTGTGATGCTCCGCCACAAAGAACTGCTTGCTCACCGAAAAGGTCTGTCTCTGTCTCTTCAGTAAAAGTAGTGAGGATTCCACCGGCACGAAGTCCGCCGATCGCTTTTGCATAGGAAAGTGTGAGCGGCCATGCGTTACCTGTGTAATCCTGCTCGACAGCAACGATTACTGGGACTCCACGTCCTGCTGAGTATTCACGACGAACTAAGTGACCTGGGCCCTTTGGTGCAACCATGCAAACATCAACATTGGCTGGTGGTGTGATGTAGCCGTAACGAATATTGAATCCGTGACCAAAGAAAATCGCATCGCCATCTTTGATATTAGGCAGAATTGATTCAGCGTATACGTGACGCTGAACGGGATCTGGCGTAAGAATCATGATGACTGTTGCTTCTTTTACCGCTTCAGCAACGCTGACAACTCGTAGTCCTTCTGCTTCAGCCTTTGCGCGAGACTTAGAACCCTCAGCCAAACCGACTCGAACATCGACTCCACTGTCACGAAGACTGAGTGCATGTGCATGGCCTTGTGAGCCGTAACCAATTACAGCGACCTTTCGACCTTGAATGATGGATAGGTCAGCATCTTCATCGTGATACATAGTTGCCACGGCTGGATTCCTTTTCTTTGAAGTGATTGGTCGATTTAGTTTTGATAATCGGCCTGGGTGCCGATTTCATGAAGCGTAGAAATTCCTTGAGCGCTGAGAGTGCGGTCTGAAAGTGCAGCACTTCCTTTTTCAAGTGCAACCAGACCAGATTGCACCAATTCTTTTATTCCGAAAGGGGTGAGCTCCCGAAGAAGTCCTTCAATCTGAGCTGGCTCCCCTGTTGCTTGGACCGTCATGAAGCCTGCATCTTCATTGACAATGATTGCTTCAAACTTTGCAACGATTGCAGCTATCTGTGTTGCTTTCGATCCAGTCTCGACCTTTACCAAAAGCAGCTCTCGTTTTGTTGTGGATGCATCAGTCATCTCTGAAATGGCAATGACATTCACCAATTTATAGAGCTGGGCCATAACTTGATCAAGAACGTGACCATCGAGGTTTAAGACAATGGTCATGCGAGAAATCTCTGGATTCTCAGTCGGACCTACGGCTAGTGAATCGATGTTGTAGGCACGTCGCGAAAATAACGAGGCAACCCGCGCCAAAACACCGGGGCTGTTTTCTACGAGAACTGCAAGTGTATGTTTACTCATCACAACTCCTGTGAATCCCAGTCGGGAGCAATGTCCCGAGCAATCATGATTTCATCATTGGACGTACCCGCTGCAACCATTGGCCACACCATCGCATCACGGAAAACCCTGAAGTCAACGACAACGGGCTGATCATTGATAGACATAGCTTCCTTGATGACGGCATCTACATCTTCAGGACGCTCACAAAGAAGGCCTGCGCATCCCATAGCGTCCGCTAGCTTTACAAAATCTGGGATCCGCTTTGAGTGCAATGAAGTATTGGAGTATCGACCTTCATAGAACATGGTCTGCCATTGGCGAACCATGCCTAAGCTTTCGTTATTGATGATTGCCACTTTAATGGGAATGTTATTGAGAGCGCAAGTAACCAATTCTTGATTTGTCATTTGGAAACAGCCATCACCGTCGATAGCCCACACTGTTGTATCGGGCATTCCAACTTTTGCGCCCATAGCAGCAGGCACTGCGTATCCCATTGTGCCCAGGCCACCTGAGTTGAGCCATGTACGCGGCTTCTCGTACTTAACAAATTGCGAAGCCCACATTTGATGCTGGCCAACTCCTGCTACATAAATTGAATCTGGGCCAGAGATAGCTCCGATTCTTTCAATGACATATTGCGGAGACACCGAACCATCTGCAGGCAAGTCATAACCCAGCGGGTATGTAGAGCGCAGAGATGACATCTGGCGCCACCAGTCCGTGAGATCTGGCTTATTCTTTTTAAACTCTGCGACAAGCGCGGGAATGAGAGCATTTAATGTCTGCGCGAGATCGCCGATGATAGGGACATCTGCAAAACGATTCTTCCCGATTTCTGCAGGATCAATGTCTGCGTGAATTACTTTGGCGTGAACTGCGAACGAGGAGAGCTTTCCTGTCACTCGATCGTCGAAGCGAGCGCCGAGGGTGATCAGAAGATCGCTCTTTTGCAAGGCAGTTACTGCGGCAACGGTTCCGTGCATTCCGGGCATTCCCAAATGAAGATTATGACTGTCGGGAAATGCGCCGCGTGCCATGAGCGTTGTAACAACAGGTGCACCAAGTAGTTCAGCAATCTGCATTAATTGTCGTGAGGCATTTGCCTTAATAATTCCACCGCCAACATAGAAGACGGGTTTCTTCGCGGCTGCAATGAGTACAACAGCGTCGCGAATGGCCTGGGCATCTGGCTGGAGTTGCGGCTTATATCCAGCAAACTGAATGCTCGTTGGATAGGAAAAATTGGTCATCTTTTGAAGCGCATCTTTGGCGATATCAACCAAGACTGGACCAGGTCGGCCGGTGCTAGCAATGTGAAACGCCTCGGCAATCGCACGAGGAATGTCATCTGGATTGGTTATCAAGTAATTATGTTTTGTGATCGGCATTGTTATGCTGCGAATATCTGCCTCTTGAAAGGCATCTGTCCCGATAGCCGCAGAGGGCACTTGACCAGTAATCGCAACGAGCGGAACAGAATCCATTTGCGCATCAGCTAATGGAGTAACAAGGTTTGTTGCACCAGGACCAGAGGTAGCCATGCAGACGCCAACACGACCCGTGACTTGGGCGTATCCCGTTGCTGCATGTCCGGCGCCTTGCTCGTGACGCACCAATATGTGGCGGATCGTGGAATCAAAAAGCGGATCATATACAGGCAAGACCGCGCCACCGGGAATACCAAACATGACATCTACGCCAGCGGCCTCTAAGGACTTCACAAGGCTGCTCGCCCCTGTCATCTCTGTTCCCATATGTTCAACTCCCTTCGCTCTCGCGTGTCCAAAGAAAAACCTGCCCTAATAAAGCAAAAACCCTCAGTGAATAACTGAGGGTAGCGCGCGATCAAATGGTGCTAGATCGCGCGCTTTTCAATCACTACTACTGAAATCATGTTCTTATTCTCCAACCATGAGCGCAAAATCGTCAACCCCTGAGATTGTGATCTCACAATTTGGACTAGTCGCAGACCGCTCCCTTGCTGGCAGATCCCACCAATTTCGCGTATTTAGCGAGAACTCCACGAGTGTATTTGTGAGGAATGGGGGTGAAACCGAGGCGTCGCTCATCGAGTTCTGCCTCTGTTACCAATAAATCCAGCGTGCGATCGACGGTATTGATACGAATGCGGTCGCCATCTTTCACAAAAGCAATCGGCCCGCCTTCAGATGCTTCAGGAGCAACATGTCCTACACACAATCCAGTGGTGCCCCCAGAAAAGCGGCCATCTGTGAGCAAGAGCACTGATTTACCAAGTCCCGCGCCCTTGATGGCTCCAGTGATCATCAACATCTCGCGCATTCCTGGACCACCCTTTGGTCCTTCATATCGAATCACAACAACATCTCCGGCTTGGATGGTTCCATTTTCTAGCGCGTCCATCGCTTGTTGTTCACGTTCAAATACGCGAGCAGGTCCCTCAAAATGATCCACGCCGACCCCTGCAGTTTTTGTGACCGCACCTTCAGGGGAAAGTGAACCTTTGAGAATAGTAATTCCGCCACCAAGTGAAAGTGGCTTAGTCGTTGCACGAAGGATTTCGCCATCTGGATCAGGTGGCGCGATATCTGCCAAGTTCTCAGCCATTGTCTTTCCGGTGACAGTAAGAACATCACCATGCAATAGGCCCGCATCCAAAAGCGCTTTCAATACAACAGGCACTCCCCCAACTTTGTCCATATCGCTCATAACAAATCGACCAAATGGCTTGAGATCACCCAACAACGGAACCTTCGCACCTATCCTGTGGAAATCTTCAAGTTCCAGATCAACATCTGCTTCATGTGCGATTGCTAATAGATGAAGGACGGCATTGGTTGACCCACCCAGAGCCATGACTGCAGTAATAGCATTTTCAAATGCCGGTTTAGTTAAAATATCTCGAGTCGTAATACCTTGGCGAATAAGTTCAACTACCGCTGCTCCCGCTTTGACTGAAAAAGCATCACGTCGACGATCTACTGCTGGAGGTGCAGCAGAACCAGGTAATGAAAGACCAATAGCTTCACCAACGGTTGCCATTGTGTTCGCTGTGTACATACCACCACAGGCGCCCTCACCGGGACAGATTGCGCGTTCGATTTTATCTAGCTGCTCTTTCGAAATTAATCCGCGAGCACATGCACCCACAGCTTCAAATGCATCGATGATCGTTACATCTTTGCCATCGACTTGACCAGGCAGGATTGATCCTGCATAAACAAAAACACTTGCAACATCAATGCGGGCGGCTGCCATCATCATGCCTGGAAGGGATTTGTCACAGCCGGCAAATGTCACCATTCCATCAAGACGTTCTGCCTGCATAACTGTCTCAACAGAATCAGCAATTACCTCACGAGAAACTAAAGAGAAATGCATTCCTTCGTGACCCATGGAAATAC
>Ga0194037_1001734_pt1 | contig 15299 bp, 17 predicted proteins | sample JunL306m_MetaG_FD_148653 | JGI IMG/M metagenome (GOLD analysis project Ga0194037, IMG submission 148653) | Anoxic zone freshwater microbial communities from boreal shield lake in IISD Experimental Lakes Area, Ontario, Canada - Jun2016-L304-6m | ecosystem: Environmental > Aquatic > Freshwater >...
ATGGTCCCAGAGAGCTTGCGACTGCGTCGTGGGGACTCATTGGTCATTGGCATAAAGATTATGCGCAAGCGCGTGCCTCCCAGTCACATGCGATAAATGCGCGAAGTGAATCTATATTTGAAAAGCCAACTTTTCGAGATTCCTTTCGAAAGCGCAGATGTCTTATTCCAGCCGATGGTTATTACGAATGGGCCACTGCTCTTGGGCGGTATCGTCCAAAGCAACCGTTCTATATTTCCAGGGTCGATGGCCATTCACTCTCCATGGCCGGAATCTGGAGTCAATGGACCGCGCCTAGCGGCCAAGTTATTGAGAGCGCATCCATCATTACCCGCGAAGCCGTTGGGATGCTCGTTCCCATCCATAGTCGAATGCCCGTCTTGCTACCCCCCGATCGATGGGAGCGCTGGCTCGACCCTTCAGAAAAAGAAATAGATGAATTGCGGGCATTGATGGAATTTTCTGAACCTGATCGTGGTTTAACTGCACATGCTGTCTCCGATAAGGTCAATTTCACCTCAAATAATGGCCACTCTATGACCGAGCCGATTACTCTCGGCGAGCCTGAAACGCTCTTCTAGGGGTAGCCTTAATGATGATGACCGCTACTGATCTCGTTAAAGAAAGCGCCGAAGAACGTAATCTTCGTTTCGAGCGTGATGCTTTGGCGTTCACCGACCAACTTTATTCTGCTGCGCTTCGGTACACGAAAAATCCGCACGATGCTAAAGATTTAGTTCAGGATACCTATCTCAAGGCTTTCGCCTCCTTCCACCAATTTGAACCAGGAACAAATTTAAAGGCCTGGCTCTATCGTGTGCTCACTACCACTTTTATTAATTCCTACCGCAAAGCACAGCGTCAACCTCAAATTGCAAATACAGAGTTGGATGATTGGCAATTGGCGTCCTCAGCATCACACACCAGTGATCAAGGAAAGTCTGCAGAAATCCAGGCTCTAGAGAATATGCCAGACAGTGATGTGAAACGTGCGCTCGCTGAGATTCCAGAAGAATTTCGCATTGCGGTTTATCTGGCCGATGTTGAGGGTTTTTCCTATAAAGAAATTGCAGAAATTGTTGGAGTTCCGACCGGCACGATCATGTCTCGCCTGCACCGAGGACGCAAGGCGCTTCGGATTTTGCTCGCTGATTACGCCAAAGAACGTGGATATGGCAAGGAGGTAACGCCATGAGCTGCGGAGAAGCACATACAACACCGTGCGTAGAAGTCCTTGGCGCCGCTGTTTTCCTTATTGACGGCGAGATACAAGAAATTTCCAAGGTTCGCGATATAGAAACGCACTTGGCTGAGTGTCCTCCTTGTCGTTCTGAAATTGATCATGAACGAAAGATGCATCACATGTTGCACGAACTTTTGACTCGAAGCTGTTGCGAAACCGCTCCACCGGAGCTTCACGAGCAATTAGCTATGCAGTTGGCAGCGATGCGTAATCAGAACGCAGATGTTTTCACCGAATTTACAAGAACCGAAATTTCAATTCAAATTGATGAATTTGGTTCGATCGAACATCATGAGATCACTATTGAAACAACGCAGGAATATCACTTCCCTAACGAGCAGTGATTCATGAAAAGCGAAGAATTGCTTGAGGCTGTTGGCTTTTCAGTGATGTTTATCAGACCAGGTGACAGCGCAGTTGCAATGGGGCTCGGAGATTTACCTGTTGCTGCTGCGTCACACTTCATCAACCTGATGGAGAGTGCTGCGCTCACTGCAATTAGTGAGCATTTGGAAGCGGGTGAGTCGACTCGGATGATCAATATCGACGTGGCTGAAATCGATGCTGTTGCTATTGGTTCCGAGATTCGCGCAACTGCTCGTTGTACTCATGTGCAGGGCAAGGAGATAACTCTTGAATGCGAGGTTTACAACGGCGAGCGTCGTGTGGCAACGGCGACAATGAAAAGAGCGACAGTGGAGCGAGTTTCTTTCCTCGCACGCACTGCCGCTCAATCAATTGTGGAGCAATTACCTCAAATCTGATTACTTCTTAGTTGCCCAGAAGATTTCAGCAATCTCGTCGATCTTGCCGAGCAACTTATCTGCAACGGCTACATCATTAGTTCCCTTTGTTCCTGCAGCACCAGCAAGTTTTGTTGCATCATTAAATAAGACGTGCAATGTTGGGTGAGCTTCAAAATGGTTTGGCTTAAAGTAATCGGTCCATAGAACCCAGAGGTGCTCCTTGACCATATTGGAGCGCTCTTCCTTGATGGCAACAGCGCGAGCTTTGAAATCTGGATCGCTGCTAGCTGCATACTTTTCCATGCAGGCCTTAACTGACTGAGCTTCGATCTTTGCCTGGGCTGGATCATAAATGCCACAGGGAAGGTCGCAGTGGGCGTGAACAGTGATTTTTGGGCTGAACATATTTTTCTCCCTTTAGTTATGTAGAAAATGTTGCGCAAAACCTTAAGGATGCGAGACTACAGCCCATGGCCCCCTTACACATCCCGAGAAGGATTTTACGCCTGCAGACGGTAGCCGTGGCGGGGGATTCCATGGCGCCTACATATCACGATGGAGATTGGCTTCTTACCCGTTGGGGTGGTCGGTACAAAGTTGGGCAAGTCCTTATCGTTGAACGCAATGAGCGTCCAGGGATCTATTTGGTCAAGAGATTGGTTCGCGTCGAAGGAGGTAAATATTGGGTGGAAGGTGACAACTCGCTAGCAAGTACTGATTCACGTCAATGGGGATTTCTCGATTCGCAAGAAATACTTGGACGAGTCTTCTTTAGATATCGCAGGAGCGCCTCTTCGTGAAAAAGTTCTGGGGCTTTCTCACCGCTGCTCACTTTGGTCCAACGATGCTTGTGACAACAGTTTCTTACTTGCTCACGGTAAAAGTATCTTGGGAAGGACCAGCATATGTTGTTGCAGCCGGAGTCTTTTTTGGTCAACTAATTGTTGGTTGGAGCAACGATCTCCATGATTTTGACGATGATAAAAGACATGATCGTCAAGGCAAGCCATTAGTGGCTGGCAGCATCACTAAAGCTCAACTTCAGAAATCTTTATGGATCATCATTCCTTTGGCACTTTGTGTAAATCTTCTTGGACCATTAGGGATACGTGGCGGTGCTGTTTATATGTTTGGCGTTGGGTGCGGGGTCGCCTATAACTTCTATTTTAAATACACAATATTTTCGCCACTGCCTTACGCGTTGGCTTTTGCAGCGCTCCCTGCCTGCGTCGTAATATCCGATCATCGCAGCCCGGCCCTTTGGTTACTCGCTGCAGGAGCGCTGCTTGGAATGGCGGCTCACTTTGCTAATGGGCTTAAGGATTTAGGCGAGGACAGGATTAGTGGATTTAAAGGATTGCCCGCACGCATTGGCGACGCGCCTTCACGCGCTGCGTGCGCAGTGTTGCTGGCAAGTGCAACGTTAGTTTTGCATCTAGAGCACGCCAATTACCCAATTCTTGCCGTGGGATTCATCGGTGCCATTCTGACTTTCTTTGCACCTCGCGGCATACTTTTTAAGATATTAATGATTGCCGCACTTGCTGATGTCTTTTTACTGGTACAAGCTATTTAGCCAAGGTCTGGGGTGAAGCCGAGCACCTCGCCGTAAAACTTCATCTCTGCTTCGTACGAAGTAATAATTGATGAGGCCTTTCGAAACCCGTGACCTTCGCCTTCAAATGCGTGATACTCATGCTTGATTCCCTTAGCCACGCAAACATCGCGAAATGCCTCCGATTGGGCAGGTGGAACAACTTTGTCGTCAAGCCCCTGGAAAATAATTAAAGGAGAGCTCAGTCGATCCGCATGAGTCAAAGGCGAACGTTGCTTATAAAGTTCTGCCTCTTCTGGGTATTTGCCAATCATGGAATCCAAGTATCGCGATTCGAAATCATGCGTATCCAGAGCCAACGCAGTGCAATCGGCAACGCCGTAGTACGAGGCGCCCGCGGCAAAGTGATCGCTGTTAACCAGAACGTTGAGAACCGTGAAACCGCCTGCTGACCCGCCACGGATAAGAATCTTCTTCGCATCAACGGTTCCTGTGGCAATGAGTGAATCCACCACAGCGATGACATCTTCGCGGTCGGTGATTCCCCATTGGCCTCGCAGCAAGTTTCGGTACTCACGTCCATAACCAGTGGATCCGCCGTAGTTCACATCGACAACAGAAATTCCACGGGTCGTGAAGTAGGAATACTTCATTGATAGCGTGGCGGGGGAGTGTGCTGTCGGGCCACCGTGCACAACAACCATCAGTGGAGTTTTTTCTGAAGGCTCAAAGTCAGGGTGGGCAGCTGGATGCAAAATGGCATACACCTTGCGGCCATCAGGGCGCAGGGCTGTTATTTCATGAGGCAATGGGAAATATTTCGAATCAATGGGAGGTGGTGTCGCAAAGACCGTTATAGATTTCAGAGTCGAAAGATCAATCTCGATTAATTCCGAAGTCACTTTGGCGCTACCACCGAAGGCATATGCCTTCCCATTTCCAGCGCTAATAGTTGGTTCGAAATCAGTGAGCGGTGACTGGACATCGATGAAAGTGCCCGAGGTGGGATCAACGATGGCTATCTTTCTCGAATCCACCGCACCGCGCGAGGAAAGAATCCGTCCATCTTCTAAAACCTGGATGAATCTGAAACCTAACAACCAAAGTGGGAAACCCCATTCGGATTGGTCGGTGATGATCTGTTTCTGATGTCCTTTTTGATCTACGGACCAAAGATTCCACCAGCCACTTTTATCACTGATGTAATAGAGAGTTCCATCAGTGCCCCATTCAGGACCGAGGCATGATTCCTCAATCCCGCCGGCAACAACGCGCACATTACTCAATGATTTATCTGCGATGTTAGCAACTTTGATTTCAGTCCCATCCCACGGCATTTGAGGATGTTCCCAGCAGACCCAGGAAAGTTGGGATCCATCTTTGGAAATACGTGGGTGGGCATAGAACTGGGAATCATTATCAAGAATTCGAACAGTCTTCTCATTTACCGCCACGAGTGCGCGAGTGACTTCTCCGCCAATGTGCGTTTCTCTGACGCACCATATTTCGCTGCCAACGGAAATCATTTCAGCGTAGCGATGAATTTCAGATTCAGGAGTTGCCGGGGAAAAGGGTTTGGGTTCAGCGCCAATTTCTTGTGAATATATACGTTGGTCAACTTTGTTTACAAAGAATAAGACGGGCTTGTCATTGCGCATGACTCCCAACCAACTTAATCCACCATATTCCTGGGCTTGAGTGGAGGCGTTCCATGGCTCTGCGAGAAGGTCTCCGTGCTGGCGACTTACAACAAGAGTTCGCCCGCCTTCAGAGGGGCGCATTTCATCCCACCAGAGATCCGTGCCGACGACTTGCGACCACATATTCTCATTTCCCGACTGGGCCAACATTTGTGCGGTTAAGGGAGATGGCCAGGAACCAGGTTTGAGTTGTGTTTTCACTCCGCAAGATTGCCAGTCGATTCGACAATAAGCAATGGTTACGATTGTGCTTATGTGGTTGGCAAATCAAAAACGCTTGGGCCCTCTAGCGCTGGCAGTTTTCATATCATCAATTCTCACGATGGCTCCGAGTTCGGCAGCGCAGGTTTCTTTCCCCGATGCGCGTCCTTTCAAACTCTTTGTTCCCACAAATTACGATCCAGCGGTGCCGGCGCCATTAATCTTGGCACTTCATGGATTTGGGCAATCAAGTGCGCAATTTGAGAAATACCTTGGACTTACCGCGATTGCGCAAAGTAGGGGAATTCTTTACGTTCATCCAGATGGAACAAAAGATAAAGTAGGTACGCAGTTTTGGAACGCGACTCCAGAATGCTGCGATTTTCAAAGCCCGAAAGTAAATGATGATGCCTACCTTATGAGTATCATCGATGAGGTTTCTGCAAAGTATGCAGTAGACCCACAGCGCATTTACATTCTCGGTCATTCCAACGGTGGCTTTATGGCTAATCGAATGGCGTGCAATCATGCAGATCGGATTGCAGCGATAGTGGATATGGCCGGTGGCAGTTTTACAAAGGTGACCCAATGTTCGCCACAGCATCCAATAAGTATTTTGGAGGTCTGGGGCACGGCCGATGAAACCTATAAAGGCAACCACATTTTAGGTAAACCGATACCTGGGGCGGTAAAAACGAGTGCCACATGGGCGGGGCTGAATCAGTGTTCGGCAGTGTCAGAACAACAGGTGGAAAAAATTGACTTAGATCCCGTGATAAAGGGAAGGGAGACGACCGTTTTTGCTTACACCCAATGTTCCATTGGAATATCCGTTGAGTTATGGAGCATTGCAGGAGCCAACCATGTGCCTCACATGTCATCTGCTTTTGCGTCGGCCATGATCGATTTTCTTCTGGCTCACCCGAAAGCTACGGCCCTCACGAATTAGACGATAGATTCTCCTTATGAGTACCACGGCCCTTCTGCAAGCACTTGCTCTCCAGAATCGGCAAACCCGTTGGGAGCTAGTGGAGCGAATTTCGCTGAACTTCCCGACCCACCATCCACAAGGCCTGGCCTTCGCGGGAGATCATATTTTTCTCTCCTCGGTAGAAGTACTCGATCCCCCTACCAATGTCTTCGATCCAAAGAGATCTACCCCGGGCCGAGGTGTCGGTCATATGTTCGTGTTAGACCGAGAAGGACATTTGGTGCAAGACATCCTGATCGGTAAAGGGGATATGTATCATCCTGGTGGAATTGATTTCGACGGGACGAATATATGGGTTCCCGTTGGAGAGTACCGACCAGGAGCAAAGAGCATGATGCTCACCGTTGACCCAGAAACATTTGCAGTCATCGAACGTTTTCAGGTCAAGGACTCGATTGGTTGGGCGATTAGCGACGCTGGAAGTGGAAGAATCCATGGAGGCAATTGGGGTTCTCGGCAGTTCTACACATGGAGTGAAGATGGCGAAGAACGTGATAGCTGGAAAAATCCGAGTGATTTCATTGACTATCAGGACTGCCAATTCGCCGGAAACGGCCAAGCGATCTGCAGTGGGATTGCAGTCCTTCCCGCACCGGCAGGAGTGGGCGAATACGAACTGGGAGGAATCGCGGTTGTGGATCTGATGAATCACCGCATACTGAGTGAAACACCCATCCCAGTTTTCAGCAAAGCGGCGCATGCTCTGACTCGTAACCCTTTTGCGATCACGCTTGAGGCGGGCAATATCCTCCTTCATGTTGCTCCGGATGATGGCTTTGATCTGTATGGAACCGAATTGCTCACGTACAAGACAGCGATTGTCGAGGAGTGAGGTAACGAAAGTGTTATAGATGAGACACTTTTTAGGCGTGCTGAGTTTGTGCGCTATTCACCTAAAAATCTTACTATTTAGCCACTCGCGTTAAGTCGTGAAGAATCAGGTTTAACAAACATAAAAGGAGAAAAGTAGTGAAGAAAAAATACGCTAGCGTGCTAGTTGCTTCGGCTTTGGTTGCCCTTTCATTGGGAGCAAGTTTGCCAACTAGCCAAGCAGCAACTACCACGATTCAGGTTTACATCTCTGGGGACACAAACGTTCAAGATCTTTGGGTTTCAACGCTAGTGCCAGCTTTCAAGGCAGCTAACCCTGGCTACGACGTTAACGTGACTTTGGATCTTCATGGAGTTCACGATGCGCAAGAAACCGCCAAGATCACCGCTGCATATGCCACTCGCAAAGATGCTGGCGCAGATCTCATTGATGGTGGATTTGTTCAGCAGTTGGGCAGTGCAGGCTTGCTCTACAAAGCAACTGCCGCACTTGTTCCAAACCTCAGTTCAGTAGGACGTAAAGTTGTTGTAATCGGAAAGGGTGGTATTCCATACCGCGCCTCCTCAGTTCTTTTGGCATACAACAGCACAAACGTTCTGACTCCTCCTAAGAGTCTGGACGAGCTTCTTGTCTGGATTAAGGCACACCCTGGTAAATTCACATACAACACACCAAGTGGTGGCGGAAGTGGATATTCTTTCGTGCAAACCGTTATTGACAAATATTTAACTCCTGCAGAGCGCAACACTCTCGTTCAAGGCGCCAGCAAGGATCTTCAGACTAAATGGGCTACGGGATTAGCAACACTCCGCGGCTTAAACGCATACACATACGGCAAGAACGGTACATATCCTGCCAACAATGCAGAAACTCTTAAGGATATTGCTACTGGTCTCGTTGATATGGGCACAGTTTGGTCAGATCAGTTCGCCAGTGCTAAAAAGGCGGGCACTATGCCTGCAAACATTAAGGTAACTCAAATTGCAAATCCTCCCTTCACAGGTGGAGCTGCCTATTTGGGAATTCCTCGCACATCAAAGAACTACAAGGCAGCTCAAGTTCTTGCTAACTGGGTACTTTCACCAGAAGGTCAGAACCTGATTGTGGGCGGCACAATGAACGGAATGCCTGTTGTTCCAGTATCAATGTTGGATCCAAAGGTAGCTGCGGGTCTAACAGGAATTGATGTTTCAAACTTGCGACCTACTTATTTCAGCGCCAATGGCAATGATTTGAAGAGTGCGTGGGCGCTTGCTGTTCCAGGCAAGTAATAGAAAGTACTAGTGATAAATAACGTGATGAGTCGATGACATCTACTAATCCAGATGTTGAAGTAGAGAGCCTCGGGGTTTATAAAGCCCCGAGGCTCTCTATCATCGGCTTTTTCATGGCTCTGCCTCCTTTGCTTTTAGTAGTGTTCTTTGTGGGCCTTCCCGTACTTATCGCTTTCACTTTTAGTCTTGGATTTACAACAGGACCTAACCGCGTTCTATCGATAATTGGCCAGGAGATACATAAGAAGGATCACTGGTGGGGAACTTTCGCAGCTTACAAAGATGTTTACCACGACCCGCGTTTTGCAGGAGATATGCGGACCACCGTTGCTATAACAATCATTTCTACAACTCTTGTCTTACTTATGGCGCTGGGCATCGGTATTTATCAGCGGATGATCGGCGGACGTCTCGCTGGTGTGATGACGGCTTTAACTTTGATCCCGCTATTTGTTCCCGTTGTCATCGCATCATGGGCTATTCACACTTTCTATGCTGGCGATGGCTTTATGCGGACATTCTTTTCTCAATTTGGCATCAACTTTCCGACACTCACCTCTACCTCTTCCGCAATTGCCATCGGAACTATTTGGACCTCCTTGCCATTCGCTATTTTGATGGTGACTTCAGGATTGCAGTCGATACCGGATGCTCTTATAGAAACTGCACAAGATGCGGGAGCAGGCTTTTTTAGAATTGTTAGAACTGTCTTGATTCCTCTGGCGATTACACCGATTGTGATTGCAGGAACCTTCACCGCAATTGGAATCTTGGGATCGTTCACAATTCCGCTCTTTTTGGGACCTAATCAACCGACGATGCTGGGCGTTGAAATTTCTAACTTCTTTGGCGCATATAACCGACCACAGCAATCAATCGTTATGGCATTCATAGTCTTTGCGGCTGCATCAGGGATTGCCCTCATTTATATCTGGGCAAATGTCCGTAGCGCAAAACAGAGCGGACGCATCTAATGGCCAAACAGGAGAAGTCCCGAGCTAAATCTAGCTCGCCAATAGTGAAATTTTTTCTGGTCTTATTTATGCTGGCCATGGCCTTCTTTATTCTGGGTCCTCTTCTCTGGCTCGCCATTCACGCCTTTGTAACTAATTGGACCTATCCGAATATCTATCCGGACGGCTGGACCTGGCATTGGTGGACGCAGGTTTTTGCCGACTCCGCACTCGAACATTCAATTCGAAATTCATTAATCATTAGCCCCATCGTTGTGATTCTCTCGATGATCATCTGCCTACCCGCGGCTTACGCTGCAGGGCGCATGCAATATGCCGGCAGAAAGACCTTTCTTATCGGGATGTTCGCGGCTAACTCATTTCCAAAGATCGGCTTATTTGCCTCGATTGCGACTCTCTACTACGCGCTCAACCTCATGGGCACTGTTGTTGGAGTAATTATTATTCAACTGCTAGGAACAATTATTTATATGACATGGATTCCTGCCGCAGCGTTTGCCTCGGTTCCAAGGAATTTGGAAGAGGCAGCGCGTGATGCCGGCGCCTCCAAGTTTCGTGTATTTCGTACAATCACATTAAGACTGGCGATGCCAGGAATATTGGTAGCAATTGTGATGTCCTTCTTGGCATCCTTTGACGAAGCTCAAGGCACCTATTTGGTTGGCGCTCCATCTATTTATACGATGCCGACAGAGATGTATGCCCTTGTAGAGAATTATCCGATTCAAATCGCTGCCGTTTTTTCTTTGCTGCTTGCTTTTCCTTCGGTACTTTTGATTGGGCTAGCAAGAAAACACATCGTCGGTGGTCAACTGGCGGAAGGTTTCCAAATCAAGTGATGAAAGAGAGAAGCAATGGTTAACTCACCTCAAGAAGATGGTTTAGTACTCAACGGCCTCACCAAGATTCTGGGTGGTCGCGTGATTATTGACAATCTTCACCTTGTCGTTAAAAAAGGTGAGATGGTCTCATTGCTGGGCCCTTCAGGTTGTGGCAAAACAACGACTCTTCGTATGATTGCTGGATTTTTGATTCCCGACAAAGGTGACATCGTTCTGGATGGCAAAGATGTCACAACCATTGGACCAGAAAAGCGCCCAAGTGCAATGGTCTTTCAAAATTATGCACTCTGGCCACATATGACGGTCTTTAACAATGTGGCATACCCATTAAAGGTCAGAAAACTTGCAAAGACTGAGATTGAAAAACGCGTTCACGATGCATTGGCGATGGTGAATTTAATGCACCATAAGGATTCTCGTCCTGGTCAGATATCTGGTGGAGAACAACAACGAGTGGCACTAGCTCGTGCCCTGGTGCAGGAGCCGGACATCCTGTTGCTGGATGAGCCACTGAGTAACTTGGACGCAAAGTTACGCGTAAAAGTCCGCGAAGACATCCGTGACCTTCAGCGACGTTTAGGAATCACCACTGTGATCGTTACTCACGATCAAGATGAGGCTCTTTCCATTTCTGACCGCATCGCTGTTATGAATAACGGAAGGATCGAGCAATTCAGCACCCCGCAAGAACTTTATGATCGTCCAGAAACAGAGTACGTGGCAAACTTCATCGGTAGTTTGAATCACATTCAGGGGGGTTACGAAAACGGCCAGATCACCCCAGGATCGGATGTTGTTGGAATTCGTCCTGAAGATGTTCATTTTAGCAAAGAGCAAGTAGCGGGTAGCTACCCGGCAACTGTTGAACTTGTTGTTCCAAGAGGACACTTTTGTGAAGTGTATGTAAAGCGTGCCGATATAGAACTTCGCGCTTTCATTTCTTCCGATGTCCCACTTGCTGGCACTTCCGGATTTGTAAAGATCAATAAAGCCCTTATTTATAAAGATGGCAAACTCGTTAAGGTTGCGTAGGTACTGGATATGACATTTGCCTGCGCACATCGAGGTGACTCCAGTCTTTTCCGTGAGAACACGCTTGTCGCCATTAAGTCAGCTATCGATGCCGGTGCACAAATTATCGAAATTGATGTACGCATAACCAAAGATGGTCACGTCGCTGTTTTGCATGATCCAACTCTTGAGCGGTTGTGGGGGATCTCATCTCCCGTGTCAGATCGCAATTGGGATTTTGTCGCAAAGTTGGGCGAAGGCCAGGATCGTATTCCGCTACTTAGTGATGTACTACCGCTTTTCGTGGGCACGAATTCATCTCTTATGATCGATATGGAAGAGGCTGGCCCTGCCGCATTGGCTTTTGCCGCGACATCGGTTGGCCCACTTGATCCTTCCCAAATTCGCTGGTGTGGAAATCTAGAGGGCATGAAGCAGATTCGCACTCTTTCCCCAACAGCAAACATCTGGATGCCATGGGATGAAATCACACTGCCTACCAAAGGTGATATCGGGGAGCTTGCTCCGGAATTCATTAATCTGCACTATTCCTTTGTAACGCGCGCGCGCGTGCAAGAGTTTCATGACATGGGATACAAAGTGTCTATCTGGACCGTTGATGATGAGGCAACAATGCGCTGGGCGCTGGATATTGGTATTGATTCAATAACAACAAATCAACTTAGTCAGCTTCAAGCAATTATTGGCGAAGGAACTACAAAGAGCCGAGAAGTGGAACGGTCCATCGAGGAAATTGACCTAGATAAGGCGATGATTATTGCCAGAGATTTGGGCAAGTGGGCGATTATGGTGGCAGGTTCCATGGATCCTGGAGAAATGACTTTGAAAGAGAATCCTGCGGACATCGTGACTCGTGTAGATGTAATGATAGAGGCACACGTTCGCGAAGTTATTGCGACGAATTTCCCAGGACATAACTTTGTCGGAGAAGAGATGGGCGGGCAATTTCAAGCAGATACTCCATCGTGGTATTTAGACCCCATTGATGGAACAACAAATTTTGCTAACCGCATGCCATGGAGTTCTTTTTCTTTGGCATTGGCTTTTAATCGCACACCGTTAGTTGCAGTCGTAATTGACCCATGGCGCAACTCTCTCTTTGAAGCGCGTGCGGGTCATGGCGCAAAACACAACGGTCGCGAACTCAAAGTTGAAGTTCAAACTGGTATTGAGAATCCACTCAGTAGTCGCCTGGTTTCTACAGAGTTGGCTGCGTATCAGGCTTGGCCAGGAATGTTAGGGCTCCTTGAGGAATTAGCTGAAAATTTTTGCACGATGCGCATCATGGGCTCGGGAACTTTAACGCTCACCGGCGTAGCCGCATCACGAGGTGTCGGCGCAGTGGTCGGGCACTTTAGCCCCATTGATCACTTGGCGGCCGTACTCATTGTTCATGAAGCTGGCGGAGCAGTTTGGGATGAAACGGGAAAAGTTAACCTCTTTCCCGAAATCGGTGGAGTACTTTGTTCAACCCAAGCCGCAGCTCAACCTTTGTACGAAATTTGGAAAAAAGCCATCTCGTAAACGAGGAGAATCGAACTCCCAGGTGAGTTAGCATGGTTGCATGAACCAAATATCGCACGGAGTTGAAGTCATCCTCTTTCGATCTCGTTTTCTTTTAGCCCCCTTGTATCTGGGATTAGTTGGTTGCCTTGTCCTTCTATGCTTTCGTTTTGTTGTCGAGTTCTATCAGTTAGCTCGGCATATTGGGGAAGCCACCCCACAGAGTTTCACACTTGATTTGTTGGCTCTTCTAGATCTGACACTACTGGCTAATTTGATTCTTATGGTGATCTTTGCTGGATACGAAAACTTTGTTTCAAGGATCGACGTGGCAACAGAATCCAAAGACCGTCCTCATTGGATGGGAACCATCGATTTCAGCGGTCTCAAAATCAAATTAATCGGTTCGCTGGTTGCTATATCTGTTATCGAATTACTTAAAGACTTTATTGAACTTTCAGGTCAAGACCACGTTGGAGCAGGTACCAAATGGAGAATTGTCATCCATCTCACTTTTGTTAGCTCTGGGGTGCTTTTTGCACTGATGGATTGGATCGCAGATAAGCGAGAATTTCACGGGATTCACGATGAAAGTAATGCGACTATTTAATTTCAGCTAATCTCGCTTTAACAATTGCCTGTAACAGTTTCTCATCCACTGACCAATCATTGGGAACGCCTATAGTCTTTTTCTTGACATCCAAATCTTTCATTTTAGGGGCAAATTTCTCGAGAACGTCCTTGCTCCATGGTGCCAGGAGGATGTGATTTTTGGCCGCAGAAATCCCGAAAATGTAATCTTTCCCGATGCGCAACATGGGTTGGTTCCACGCGATCACAAGTTCTAACTCAGGATACTTTGTCGTGATCGCTTTAAAAATAGCGCGGATAGTCTTTGCTTGTTTGGGGTCAAGCCTCTTGTAGTAGTCCGACGGAGTGTTGAAACGTTGAGTAGATGTCGAGCCACGGGAGTACATGACAACTGCATTGGCATGGCTCTGACTAAATCCATGGTTCTCTCGCAGGTAGGCGATCTGCTCTGGATATTTTTTTTCAGCGATCTCGGCCATGACGTCAAACCAATATGACATAGGTTCGCCATATTTCTTTTCTATAAGAGGGAAGTGGGCCTCACGGCTCGGATCCTTTTGGTTAGCGGCCATCAACTGCCTTCACAATTTGGGCGCTGAGCCATTTACGCAATGCGTAAGCATCATCGACAAATTGCCCATGACCGAAGAATCCATGGATCATTCCAGGGTATTCCTTAAACACAGAAGAAATCCCGGCTTCCTGGAGTCTTTGAGCGTAATTCGCTCCGTCATCGCGCAAAATGTCGTGCTCGGCTACGGCAATAATGGCGGGAGCAACATCGATAAAGGAGGTTGCACGCGCAGGTACGGCGTATCGATTTCCACGTTGATCTTGTGGCACGTATAGATCCCAGGCGCCCATCATGCCTTTTTTCTCTAAACCAAAACCAGTGGCGTGTTCTTTATATGAATGAGATTCGAAATTCGTATCTATGCATGGGTAGATAAGCATCTGGAATGCGAGCCTAACCTCGCCCGTGTCGGCGGCCTTTAGCGCTACGGCCGCCGCAAGATTTCCTCCCGCGCTATCGCCTCCTACGCCAATCTTTGTTGGGTCAATACCTAAACGTTCGGCGTTCTTTGCAACCCATAGCAAGCCTGCATAACAATCATCAAATGGAATCGGAAAGGGATGTTCGGGTGCCTTTTGGTAGTTAACTGCAATCACAGTGAAACCGGTCTCTGCACACATGTTTGAAAGTTGCGCTGCATAGCGAAGTGGCCAGCTGTAAATCCAACCTCCGCCATGGAAATATACAAGTGAAGGTGAATGTGGCTTCGCATTCTTTGGACGGAATATCACGGCGTGCAAATCGGCTGTGGGCGAGGTGAAATATGTATGTTCAACGTTGACATCCGTGGACACGGGCCCTGCATATTTGACGTATCCATATACATCCGCCCGTGTCTCTTCAAGAGTGGCGTCTTCAGGGAGTGGATTATGAACAGCGATGTGATCCAGATAGGCCAGCACTTGGGGATGTAGCGTCATGGCAAGAAGAATACCTGAAACGTTAGCGCGTAAAGGCTTCCATTAATAAGGCTTTTGCTTCCTCTTCGTGAACATAGTGATTGCCCGTTGCAGGGCTAGCAGTTGCACGACGCGATACCCGACGAAGTGTGCGACCATCGAATGTTTCCAAAGTGTTGAGACCGATATACGGCCATGGCCCTTGGTTGGCAGGTTCGTCTTGAACCCAGAGGAGATTTGCGTTGGGATGCTTACTCGCTTCTTCGGCCAATTCATGAGCAGGTAGTGGATAAATCTGCTCCACCCGAATGATTGCCGTGGAATCTTCGCCGAGACGCTTAC